>Ga0208814_1000420_pt1 | contig 27438 bp, 46 predicted proteins | sample MalvirAntarct_55_FD_184253 | JGI IMG/M metagenome (GOLD analysis project Ga0208814, IMG submission 184253) | Marine viral communities from the Global Malaspina Expedition - Malaspina viral metaG Antarct_55 (SPAdes) (version 2) | ecosystem: Environmental > Aquatic > Marine > Oceanic | place...
ATTGTACAATTAGGTAACATCGTTTTAGAACAAGGGGAATACGATGAAGAGGGCGAAGAAGTTACTGCTCCTGTATTATCTGACAAATGGCATTTAGACGTTGCTTGGAGTGATTCAGAAATCACAACAGTAGAAGAAGAAGCGGTTTTAGATGAAGAGGGTATGATTGTATCTCCAGAGGTTGTATCAGTAGACCATCCTTACGGTTGGAAATCTTACGCAGTTGAAATAGAGGGCGATGGAGTACATTCTTTCTTTGGGTTAAGCTATGATTCACTAAAGTTGTAAAAAGTGGATATGCAAGACCTAAAATTAGCGTTTATCAATTCCCTTACTTTAACAGTAAGTTTCTCTAATGCAGAGCAATGGCTAAAATTAACGCTTTTAGTAGTGTCTATTGCATATACAGTTCTAAAGATTTTTAACTTAAAGAAAAAGAGTGAGTAGGAAAATTGATAAAATAATTATTCATTGTACTGCAACACCAGAAAACAGAGAGGTAAGTGTTCAAGATTTAAAAGATTGGCACGTAAAAGATAATGGGTGGTCTGATATTGGTTATCATTTTTTTATTGATTTGTATGGAGTAGTTCATAAATGCAGACCAATAGAAAGGATTGGAGCGCATACAAAAGGTTATAATAAAAATTCTATTGGTGTTGCTTATGCTGGTGGAATGGATAAAGAAATGAAATTTTCAAAAGATACAAGAACAGATAATCAAAAAGAATCTTTAGTTAATTTATTGTGTGATTTAAAAGATAGTTATAATGCAAAAATTTATGGTCATAGAGATTTTTCCAAAAAAGATTGCCCAAGTTTTGATGCTAAAAAAGAGTATGAAAACATAAGTTTTAGATATTAGTATAAAAATTTGTTTTTTGTAAATGATTAAGTTTACAAAACGCAAGTAATGTAAACCCTTATGTTTACAATGAGAGTAATAAGTATAGAAAAATTAATTCTCTTTACAAAAGGGATTTAATATGATAAGAAATAGAGATTATATTCACTAATAGCTATAACCAAAAGTAAATTTATAGGAATATACAAACTAATAGTGTGTGTATTTGGAGTATTTTAAACAAGATCAAATTATGGAAATAAACTTAATTTTATTAATGCCTAACGCAATGATGTTAGGATGTCAGTATCACGAACCAGAGAAAGGATTTGAATATTCAGAAGTTAATTTTTTTTTATTTTTTGGTCAAATACAAGTACGATGGGAGTAATTACTCTCGTTAATTGAACAAGGGTAAATAACAAAACTTATACAGATGAAAAAGATACTAAATTGGTTTACAGGGGGGGTTATTAAAGAAATAGGAAATGCGATTGACAAACTATTTACCACAGAAGAAGAACGCTTAAAAGCCAAGAATGAAATATTCAAGGTACTACAAGAACAACAATTAGAATTACAAAAACTACAAACAGAAATTATTGTTACAGAAGCGAATGGTAATTGGTTACAGAGAAGTTGGCGACCAATACTTATGTTAGCGTTTGGTTTTATAGTTATCTATGTTAAATTCATTGCACCTTTATTTAGTTTACCTATTCCTCCTTTAGAGAATGAGTTTTGGGACTTATTACAGTTAGGTATTGGAGGGTATGTACTTGGTAGAAGTGCTGAAAAGATTGCAAACAATATTACTATTAAAAAATAAATTTATCTAGTTTTTCTATTATATATATATGAGCGAAAAACAAAATAAAACACACAGACCAAGATTAAGAGGAAATGTTTTTAAAGCCTACGAGAAATCTATAAAAACAGAAGATAGAGTTTTAGTTATTGGAGACTTACATGAACCATTTTGTTTGGATGGTTATTTATCTTTTTGTAAAAAAGTATATGCTGAAAATAACTGTAATAAAGTTGTTTTTATTGGGGATGTAATTGACAACCATTATTCAAGTTACCATGAATCTGATGCGGATGGATTTGGTGGAAAAACAGAACTAGAATTTGCAGTTAATAAATTAAAAAGATGGTATAAGGCTTTCCCTAATGCTTTTGTTACTTTAGGAAACCATGACAGAATTATAATCCGTAAAGCACAATCATCTAATATTCCTAGTAAATGGATTAAGGAATTTTCTGAAGTGTTAGAAACTCCAAAATGGAAATTTGTTACAGAAGTTTTTATAGATGGTGTTCGCTACGTTCACGGAGATAAAAGCGGTAAGGCAAGAATGGCTGCTAAAAGAGATATGGTTTCTACGGTATCTGGTCATTATCATACGGATTTTTATTGTGAATGGATGTTTGGTAAAACCAGAGCTATCTTTGGAATGGCAGTAGGTTGTGGAATAGATAGTAAATCTTATGCAATGGGTTATATGCAAGGTGGAAAAAAAGAAGCAATTGGTGTTGGTGTTGTAGTTGGAGGACATACAGCGTTCAACGTTAAAATGGCTTTATAAAATAAAATCAATTTTATCAGACCAGTCATCTGGAATATCTGCATCTATTGTATGTATATACTTTTGAAGTGCTGCTCTTGTTTCATGCCCTGTTATTGGTTGCAGTACTTCAATAGCTTCTGAGTAGTTTTTATTTTCAACTGTTCTAAGGTATCTGAATAAATTTGTAATAAAAGAATGTCTAAAAGAATACAATCCATATTCTAAACCAAGATTAAATTTATTTTTAACAACTTTAAAACGTTTAGAAAAAGTATTTCTTCTGGAGTTATCAGATGATTTCCATAAAGCTGGTTCATTCTTTGGAGTAAATAAAAAGTACTCCTTATTATATAGGTGTAAATTTAGTGCTTTAATATCTTCAATAAATATACTTGGTATTCTTTTTATTTTTAACGATTTGTTTTTAGCTTGGAAATATAATAAACCTTCTTCAAGATTTACATCCTTTACTTTTAGCCTATTTACTTCAACTGGTCTAAGAAAATTATAAGCAACAAATTTTATATATAATAAAAGGTACGGATCAGTGTACTTTAACCAATTTACAATTTCTACTAATTCAGATTTTGTAAAAGTTCTATCTGTTTTGGCTTTTGTTTTTTCGTTGGATATATCTTTAATGAAATTTCTGTCAATTAAATTCAGCTTATTTTCCATAACTGAAAACAATGCAGACAAAGAAGATTTATAATTGTTTCTAGTTCTGGCAGATGTTTTTTTAAGTTTTTGATTTAAAAAAGATACAATAGAAGATTTTGTTACCTTATTAATATCTTTTAGTTGATGTTCAGTTCCAATAAAATCTAAAAACTGTTCTTTAGCATAATAGTAATCTTTAGAGGTTACATCTGAAACTGTAAGTTTACAATGTTCATGCGCTAACTTTAAAGCATCCTTTATACTGCAAAACTTTTTATCTCCTTCAAAATCGAAATCAGTTTTGTTTTTTTTATCAAATGGGGAATATCCGTTTTTTAATTTTTTCTTTAACCTTTTTTTTAAAAAATTCAAATATTCTAATCTTGAAGATTTTTTTATATACCTATTTACACCAGCTTTCACATTTGTTTGTCTTTCTAAAATATTTGTTTTAGGATTTCTAAATGACCAACGAATGTACCAGCTTTTTTTTAATGCGTTTTTTTTTTCGGTAGGTGTTAATTCAGACCATTTATCAACATTAACTCCCCCTGTGTAGAATTTTATAACGTATTTTTCTTGCATTTTATACGGTATTTTAAGAGTGTACTTTTTAGTGTACTTTTTAGCCTTTTTATTTTTTTTACCCATTAATAAACGATTTAGAAAGTTAATCTAAATCGTTTATTTACAGGGGGTTAAAAGGGTTTTAAAATAGTAGCGAGGAGCAGAATCGAACTGCCCACCTCAGAGTTATGAATCCAGCCCTAAAAAATCAATATATCTTAAACAGCTAATAATCAATTATTTACATTTTTTAAATCATCTTTTTTTTTCCTTAAACAGTGTACGATTTAGTGTACTTTTTGTTAATATTTTTTTTATTTTAATTTGCAATTAATTTAGAAGTGTTCTATATTGTAGAAAATTAGAGAAAGTATGCAATTGACCACTGTGGAGTTAAAAAAAGAAGTAAAAAAAAATGCTATAATTATAAAAAAAATAAAAGATAAAATAGGTTCAAAAAAATTAAAACTTATTCTTTCAAAATTTGAATAGCTCTTTTTTGGCTTTCAACTTCAAACCATAATCCGTAAACTTCTACTTGTAAAAGTTTTACGTGGTTTTTGATTACTTCTTTAGCTAATTCTTCCAGTATTATTATATCTTCTACTTTAGTAATTATCTCTTTTTCAGAAATTCCTTTTTTGTTTTTAAATTCTTTAATAACAGAGTTTACATGGTTTAAATAGACTTGATCTACTTTACCTCTTGTAAAAGCTGTTCTTAGTGAATTACCTGCAATTGGCAATCCTTCAGCCAAAAAATCCCAAGTCAATCCTAGTTTTTTACGTTCTATTATAATTTTTTTCAACATGGCAAAAAATTTTTTTATTAAAAAAAGTACGTTTTGTTTGTTTGGTCTGTTTGCTTTGTATATATTTGTACTTGTTACTAATATAAATATACGACAATTAAAACAAAATCATGTTAATTTTAACAGTTTTAACTACAATTAATTCATCTAACATCCTAAAAATGTGTTCAATAGAAACAGAACGCATTTATTATGACGATGATCCTCGTTCTTCAATCCCTTTTTACAAACAATTTCAAACAGATTCTTTATTGGTTGATATATCTGGAGCTGTTTCTGTAAAGTGGAATACCAAAACAGATTATGACTTTACAGAATTAGATTCTATTTCTATTGAAGTAAGTGGGGAAGATGGAGAGGTTTTTATAGACGATAATTTATTCTGCGAAATTACAAAAAATCTTGAATTTACAATTATATAATATGATAAATAACACACTTATAAAAAGTCTGTCTAAAACCAGTCTAACACTGGATTCAAAGACAAAAGAAATATTTAATCAGATAATAATTAAATCTTTTTATGAAGCAGCAACTTCAAAAGAGGAAGAAGTAATTGCTGCAATTGCGTTGCAGTTTGACTTAAACTGTTTTGAAGAAATATTAAGCATAATACAAGTTGAAGGATATAAAATGCCATTTGATAATGAATAAACTTGAAACACTAAGAACTGAAATAAACAAAATTTCTAAACATACTAGACAACATAAACTGGTATCTGAAAAATCAAATGTTAGTGTTTCAGCACTTACAAAAATAAAAAAGGGGGATTTATGTGTATTGGATAATGAACCAAACATTAACAAATTAAATATCATTCTAAAGAACTATAAGGAAGTAGGTAAGGAGCAACTGAAAAACCTACAAAACATTCTATAATGTCTGAACTAGAACAAAATATTGTAAACCTATTACCAACGCTTTCTGAGGAAGCGAAAAGGAAAGCACGTTTTGTTTTAGGGGAAGAACCAGTTACACCGAAAAAAAGAAATCAAAAGTTTTCTGAACAAAAAGTCGATTTAATTCTAAGTAAATTTTTTAAATAATGACTAAAATCAGTACAAAAATAAAACTAGCAAGATTCATTATTAATAACAAGCAAGAGTTTTCAAAAATAGAGATACAAAAAGCTCAACAATTTATAGATGTGGAAGCAGTTGCCACAAACTCCAACTGTAATTAAATATATATAGTATGTCAAGATTAAAAAGACCAGTACAAGAAAATGAAAATCCTAATCCTGCAACAAAGTTTTTGCAATGGAAATCAAACGATCAAAATTTTGAGTTCTACAACAAAGAAGCAGGAGAAAAAGTAAAGGTTGAACTACCATTAAAAGTTTTGTTCCTAGAACACTACCATACTGTTAAGGGTTGGAGTGATAGCGCAAACAGTGGTATTTGGAGCAATGAAGTTTATTCTATTGGTAAAGAAGAATTTGAGGTTAAAAGCTCAAACGGTACAATCTGCAAAGGTGTGTACAAAGACAATAGAAGTTTGATTAAAAATGCTGGAGGTGTATATCACAGAAGTATTTATTGCATGACACCAGAAGGCGAAATTGTAAACCTACAACTTAAAGGAGCTGTTATTGGTGGTTTAGATGCTGAGACTTCAGTAGATGGAAAACCTGTAAATGGTTGGAGTGATTTTTATTCTGGAGATAAAAAGAAAAAAATAAAAGGGGTTTCCCATTTATTAGACAATCAATGGATTGAAATCAAACAAGCAAAGCAAGGTAAAAAAGGTGCTGTAAAATACACAATACCATTTTTTGAAGTTGGTAAATCAATTACACCAGTACAGGATAACCTTGCAAACATAGCTTCTGAAAAATTACAGAAATATATGGATTCCTACTTTACAAAAGAATCTGTAACAGAGGTTGAGGAAGTAGAAGTGTTAGCTGAAAGTTTAGAAAGTTTAACCTTTTAACAATGGTTAAGGAGATGTTTTTTGAGGTGCGTGAACAAGAAGTTGCGCACCTTCTACAAGAGGTTGAAGATGGAAATATACCAGCACTATCAACATACGGAAATCTTAAAAGATGCCAAGCATTATACGCTGAAGCAATTAAGCAAATAGAAAATTATGCTTTTGATGAAGCCAATAATTATACAGAAAAAACTTTTAAAGATTCTGGTTTTGTTTTCGAAAAAAGAAACGGTGGTATTAGATTCTCTTTTAAACACATAGAAGAATGGAATCAAGCTGAGAAAACAAAAAAAGAAATAGAAGAAAGATCAAAACAAGCATACTTCGCTATGCAAAGAAGTTTACTGGTAGGTACACAAGATGGAGAAATTGTAGAAGTGCCAAAAGTAACATATACAAAAGATTCACTAATCGTAAGATAAAATAATATGGTAATCACAAGAGAAGCACAAGAACGAATTGTTTACGAATATACAAAAGAACACACAACAAAAGAAGTATTAGGGTTCATTGATGGAATAGAAGCAACAATATCTTTAATGATAAAAATACAAAAGGATCAAAACAATTTTTATAAAAGCCTAAACCATGAGCAGTAAAACACAAAGAATGAAAGAGTTTTTAGACTGGATGAACAATAAAGTAAAAAGTATCCATGTAATGACAAACAAAGAATTTGTGAACATACTTGATAAGATGTAAAACGCAACACTTCAACACTTTTTTGCCAATATTAGATTTGTCAAAAAAAAAAAAAAAATAAAAAAAAAAATTTTTAAAAATTTTTTGTACTAATGCAACATTAAACTGTTGCGAAATCAAAAAAAAATGATAATCACGCTTTTTAAGAACATAAAAGAAACAAACACACCTTACCATCTAAATATTGATGATGTCTTGTTACGTATTAAAAGAGGGGATTCTAAAGAGAAGATTTTAGCAATTAGAAATGAAAAGGAAAAACAGAAAAGACAAGAACTAAAAAAGAACTTACCATCTATTTGTTTTTCTGGAACGTTTAGAGAACGCTCTGCTAAAAAATTAATAAACCATTCTGGCTTAATATGTTTAGACTTTGATGACTTTAAAAATGAGCAGGATTTAATTGATTATAAAGCTAGTTTCTTACAAGATAAATTTGTATATTGTTGTTTTATATCCCCTTCTGGAAATGGTTTAAAAGTGTTGGTTAAAATACCAGCAGAAAAACACAACCATAAAAAATACTTTGATTCTTTAAAGGAGTATTTTGATACCTCACATTTTGATATATCTGGAAGTGATGTAAGTAGGGTTTGTTATGAATCGTATGATCCAGATATTTATGTAAATAAAGATTCAGTAGTATTTAATGAAATATTAGATACTAAGGAATACCTACACCATGATACGGATAACTTTAAAGTACCTCTTAAAGAAAAAGGGGAAATCATAAAAAGACTTGATAAGTGGTTTGATAAGAACTTTGGCAATGTACAAGGCGAAAGGAACTCTAATATTTTTAAGTTAGCTTGTGCTTTCTCTGAATTTGGGATAGATCAATACACTACTGAAACACATTTTTCTAAATTCATTCAAAAGGATTTTACTAAGACAGAAATTCAACGAACTATCCAATCTGGTTATAAAAAAACCAAATCTACATTTGACACCAAATACTTTGAGGATAACGATATTACAGACTATGTTAATAGACAATATTTATCTGGTGTTTCACAAGAGAAAATAGAAAAAGAATTAGAGTCTAGGGGATATGATGCAGAAGATATTGATACTGTTATCACAGAAGCCAAAGAAAATGAATCTATTGATATATTTTGGACTGTTTCATCAAGAGGAAAAGTTACTATTATCTCTAAAAAACTTAAAGACTATTTAAGACAAAAAGGATATTACAAATTCTATCCAGAAGGCTCTGAGTCTTTTGTATTTGTAAAGGTAGAATCTAACTTAATAGATTTTACAACAGAGGACAAAATCAAAAGCACATTATTAAAGGAACTTGAAGAAAATAAACAATATGAAGTTTATGAATTTCTAGCGGTAAACACACGATATTTTAAAGAGGACTATTTAAACATTTTAGATTCCATCTCCGTATCTATGAAGCAAGACACTAGAGAAGCAGCGTATTGTTATTACAGGAATTGTATTGTAGAAGTTACAAAGAAAGGTTTGAAAACTATAAAATACATAAATTTAGATGGGTATGTTTGGAAAGATAGCGTAATAGATAGAGACTTCTCTATCTCAAATAACCACACAAACGATTATCAAACTTTTATTCGTAGAATCTCTGGAGACAATGATAATAATGTACTAAGTTTTGAAACTACTATTGGTTACTTAATGCATGGTTTTAAGAACAAAGGTTATTCTCCTGCTGTTATTTTAAACGATGAAGTAATATCAGAGAACCCAGAAGGAGGAACAGGGAAAGGAATCATTGTAGATGCTTTAAAAAACTTAAAGAAGGTGGTTATTTTGGATGGTAAATCCTTTGATAAAAACAAAGCATTTGCTTACCAAGTAGTAACAACATCAACACAAGTTTTAGTATTTGATGATGTTAAAAAGAAGTTTGATTTTGAAGGTTTGTTCTCTTTAATTACAGAGGGTATCACACTGGAAAAGAAAAACAGAGATGCAATAAAATTAGACTTCTACCAATCTCCAAAGATTGTTATTACAACCAACTACGCAATTAATGGTACTGGAAACTCACACGAAAGAAGAAAGTGGGAACTTGAATTAGCACAACACTACAACGCAAAGAATACTCCATTTGATGAATTTGGTAAAATGCTACTAGATGACTTCTCAGATGATGAATGGTTGCGATTTGATAACTACATGATTTCAAACTTACAGAAGTTTTTAAAGCTAGGCTTTGCTACTCCAGAGTTAAAGAATTTAAAAACAAGAAAGTTTATTACTTCAACATCTTTTGAGTTTCACGAATGGGCAGAGGATGAACAAAATACATCAATAAAAAAATCAAGAGTATCTAAATCAGAACTGTTTGAAGATTTCATAGAAGAATACACAGACTATAAGAAATGGCTAAGAAAGAAAACCTTTCAGAATTGGCTTAAACAATACGCAAAGTTTAAAGATGTAAACTATGAAGAAGGAAACACAAACGGAACTCGCTGGTGCGATTTAGGATTTAAAGAACAAGAAATAGAATTAGACCAAATACCATTTTAAAAACATGATAGAAAATTTAGAAATACTTAGAAATTTAATTATTAAAAACTTCAAAATTGATCCATTGGATAAAAGTAGAGAAAGAAATATTGTAGATGCAAAAAAAGTTTTTACACTAATTGCATTTAATGAAATAAACGGATTCTCATATACAACAGTATCTAGGTTCATGGGTTACCATCATGCTACATTAATACACCATGTAAAAACAGCAAAAGACTTAATAGAATATGATTCTAAATTTAAAGAGATGTACTCAAAAATTGAATCAGAATTTTTCTTTTTAAACAAATCTATAATTAAAAAAGAAATAGAAGCAGAGCTGATTTTATTAGACATCAGAATAAATAAACTCAAAGAAATTTACCATCAAAACGAAGAACACAGTGTTGCAGTTTAGACCATACCAACAAACAATCATAGAGGAAGGTACAAAGCGTTTGTCTAGGCTTCGCATTATATTATTAGCTATGGAGGTAAGAACTGGTAAAACACTTACTTCTTTAGGCATAGCTGATAAGATGCACATAAACTCTGTATTGTTTATTACTAAGAAGAAAGCAATATCTTCTATCAAAGCTGATTACAAGCTGCTGAATCCTAGCTATTCAATTAACATAACAAACTATGAAGCAGTACACAAAGTAACAGCAAATGATTATGATCTAATAATTGTTGATGAATCTCATTCACTTGGTGCATTTCCTAAAGCATCAGTTAGAACAAAACGTATTAAAGAGATCATAGGAAGCAAGTACTGTATTTTATTAAGTGGAACACCAACCCCAGAAAGCTGGTCGCAAATCTTTCATCAGTTTTGGATTAGTGAGTATTCTCCATTTCCTCACAATTCATTTTACGCTTGGGCGAAAAACTATGTGAACGTAACACAGAAATTTGTAGCACATGGAAACAAAGCCAATGATTACTCTGGAGCTAATGAAAACCTTATTAGACAAAAATTGTCCAAATACATTATCTCATTCTCACAAAGCCAAGCAGGTTTTACATCAAAAGTAAACGAACATATCCTTGAAGTAGAGATGAAACCAACAACATATAAGCTCGTTAAAACCATTGAAAAGGATTTAGTATATGAAGGGAAGAATGGTGGTGTAATATTAGCAGATACACCTGTTAAATTAATGCAGAAAGTGCATCAACTATACAGTGGAACTATTAAGCTAGAAGATGGCAGTGCAACTATTATAGATAACAGCAAAGGATTGTTTATTCAACAGAAGTTCAAAGGAAAGAAGATAGGAATTTTCTACAAGTTCAAAGAGGAATTAAAGCTATTGCAGTCAGTCTTTGGAGATGATCTAACAACAGACTTGGAGGAGTTCAACACAACCAATAAAAACATAGCACTCCAAATAGTATCTGGTAGGGAAGGGATCAGCCTATCAAAAGCAGATTACTTGGTTTATTTCAATATAGATTTTAGTGCAACATCTTACTGGCAAAGTAGAGATAGACTAACAACTAAAGATAGGATGCAGAACGATGTGTATTGGATATTCTCTAAAGGAGGATTAGAGCAAAAGATATACGAGCGAGTATTGGAAAAAAAATCATTTACAACTAAACATTATGAGCGAAGCACAATATCAAAACAAGTTGATCAAACAATATGAAGCAGAAGGATATTATGTATTAAAGCTGATAAAAACAAATAAAAACGGAATACCAGACCTATTGGCTGTAAAGCCAGACGATGTTAAATTCATCGAAGTAAAAGGAGCAACAACTCCTGTATCAAAATTACAAGAATATAGAATTAAAGAACTTAAAAAATTAGGATTCGATGCAACAATTAAAAGAGCAGAACATTAATCTTCCAGACTTTATCACAATGACAAATTATTGTGAAGAAAAAGGATATGAAGTAGAGTTTATTAAATCAAGAAAGGGAATTACTTGTGATATATACAAAGAAAATCAACTACTAAAGTCTGGTTCAATAATATTTCAATCATGTATTGAAGCACAGAAAGATAGTTATTCTAAAATATATAAAGCACTTCTAAAATGTTAAAAAAAGTTTACCAAGACCATAACAAATGGATTAACACCGTACTGAATTTCGGATGTACCAAAACAGAAGCAGAAGATATTGTTGGAGATATGTATGTCATCATAGGAACAATGCTTAATAAAGGCTTAAATATTTCTTATGGTTCAGAAGTAAACTATTTTTATATATACAGAACATTAAAAACAACCTTTTTTAAAATGTATAATAAAAAGAAAAAAGAAAACAAAACTTCTATTGATTTAGTAGTTAATCTTTCTACTGGAGAATACATAGACTACAACGAAGCAAACAAAGTTGTAGAAGCTGAACTGCAAAATCTACACTGGTACGACCAAAAAGTATATAACATGATACAAGATGAATACTCAATTACAGAACTATCAAATAAAACTAATATCTCATATCATTCGCTTTACAATACATTTAGAAAAGTAAAAGATAGATTAAAAGAAAAAGTAAAATAATGAAACTAGGAAACTTAATAGAACGGATCACATATTACACAGGAATCAAATACATCTGGAAGAAACTCTATCCAAATTGTAAGTGTAAAGAAAGACAACAGAACCTAAATGATATTGAATTATGGTAGAAGATAAAATTATATGGCAAGGTGTTAAAGAAAGAATTACATCTAAAATGTCTAACCAAGATTTTAAAACAATGTGCAGACTTCATGCAAAGTATTTCAATCATAAGTACTCAGAACCCTGCACTTGTAACAAAAATAGATTAAGACAATGGATAGAACAACTAAACAATAAATTATTATGAATAGCATAGAATTAAAACCAACAGAAAAAAAAGACCATTACAGACTTATTTTAAACGGAGTAGATGTAACAGGAGAACAAGAGCGAAGTGTCTTTAGACATCTGCTCGAAGTTGTAGATAACGGAATAGAAGTAGGAAATTAAAAAATAATTACATAAAAAAAATAAAAACACCTTCTTTTTCTATTATATAAGTAATCAATATTGAATTTTTTTGATTATGGATGGAAGAAAGAACAATAAAGGTCATGTAGGGAAAGCTGGTAGAAAGTCTAAAGCTGATGAAATGCTTTTGATAGAAAGACTAAGCCAACACATTGACAAAGATGAAGCTATATTAAAGCTTAAAGAATTAATGGATGCTGGAGATTTTAAAGCTATCCAACTGTACATGGCTTATATGTATGGTAAACCAAAAGAAACAAAAGATATTACCATTAGTTCGGAGCAACCTTTGTTTGACTTATAATGTTCCAAACAACAACAGCTATAAGAAAACTTCACGCTTTAGAAAAACGTAAGAAAGTTATTCAAGGGGGTACTTCGGCTGGTAAGACTTTTGGAATACTCCCTATCTTAATAGATAGATGTATTAGAACTCCTATGCTAGAAACAAGTGTAGTGTCTGAGTCTATACCACATTTAAGAAGGGGATGTATTAGAGACTTCTTAAAGATAATGATTGCTACAAATAGGTTTAAAGATAGCCAATGGAATAGGTCATCTTTAACTTACACTTTTACAAATGGTTCTTATATAGAGTTCTTCTCAGTAGAACAACCAGATAAATTAAGAGGTGCAAGAAGAAATGTATTGTATGTAAACGAAGCAAACAATGTTCCCTTTGAAGCATATACACAACTATCAATTAGAACTTCTGGAGATATATGGATTGACTTTAATCCAACAGCTAATTTTTGGGCGCATAAAGAAGTAGCAGGAAATGATGATGCAGACTTTATTACTTTAACCTATTTAGACAATGAAGCATTACCAGAAACCATTGTAAAAGAAATAGAAGCTGCAAGAGATAAAGCAAAACATTCAACCTATTGGAGTAATTGGTGGCAAGTATATGGGCTTGGAAAGATTGGTTCTTTAGATGGTGTGTGTATAACAGATTGGAAAGAGATAAACCAACTACCAGAAGAAGCAAGGCTACTATGTTATGGGATGGATTTTGGCTACCAAAATGATCCTAGCGTTTTAATAGGGTTATACAAATACAACGATGCATATATCTTCGATGAAGTATTCTATCAAAAGAAACTTCTGAACATAGACATCTCAAACCTATTGACTTCAAACAATATATCAGAAGTAATATATGCTGATTCAGCAGAACCTAAATCAATTGCAGAGCTAAAAACATACAGACACAAAATACTTCCTTGTACTAAAGGGAAGGATTCAATTGTGTATGGTATTAACCTAATCAATCAAAACAAAATCTTTGTAACAAGTAGAAGCAAGAACTTAATAAAAGAGTTGCAGTCTTATACTTGGATGAAAGATAGAGAAGGGAATACTATTAACAAACCTATTGATGCATTTAATCATTGTATTGATAGTTGTCGTTATGCAATTTCTTCACAGTTAAAGAATCCAAACGCTGGTAAATACTTTATTAGATAATGGATAATCTGCAAATGATAGCAACAGTAGAATGTTTTATACATCACAAAACAGGAAAAGAAATACGCATTACTAAACCAAACAAACCTAATCATTATTTACTTCTAGTAAAAGCATTTGAAAATTGTAAGGGTTTTTTCATAAAAATTTAACATAAAAGTATTATATATATATGAAGATAGAAATCAACGTTCCATCAAATCTAAATGAAATAACTTTAGGACAGTATCAAAGATATTTAAAGATAGCAGAAAGCAATCCAGAAGGTACTTTCTTGGATGCAAAAATGGTTGAGATATTCTGCGGAATACCTTTATCAGATAGCTATAAATTAAAGATGGCTAGTGTTGCTGCAATTACTGATATTATAAATTCACTTTTAGAAGCTACACCAAAACACATTCAAAGGTTTACAATTAATGAAGTTGAATATGGCTTTATTCCAGACTTAGACGATATGAGTTTAGGGGAATATATTGACTTGGATAACAATGCTAGTAAATGGGATCAAATGCACGTTGCCATGAATGTTTTATACAGACCAATTAAAACAAGTAAGCTAGGAAAATACAATATAGAACAATACGATGTGAACAATCCAGAGGCAATGAAAGAAATGCCATTGGGGGCAGCTATTGGTAGTCTTTTTTTTTTCTACAATTTAGGAATAGAGTTGTCGAATCATACGATTCTTTATTCCAGCAATCAAGTGGAGATGCAGAACATTCAAGAGCAGCTCAATTCGGAAGTAAATGGGGTTGGTATCAATCAATTTATGCACTCGCTAACGGATGTGTTGAACGATTTGAAGATATCACTAAATTAAATGTACATCAATGTTTTACTTTTTTATCATTCACAAAAGAGAAGGCAGAAATAGAGCAACAACAAATAAAAAATAAATTCTAATGAAGGGATTTTATCAAGTAACAGAAACAATAAAGAATCAATTGTTATCAGATGTAAATGTAAATACAGTTACAACTGGAGACATTACTCGCATTGATTTATCAAAGCAGACAATGTACCCTTTATCACATATCATTGTAAACAATGTTAGTAATGATGACAATGTATTGCGTTTTAGTTTATCTGTTTTAGCAATGGATGTTGTAGATGTTTCAAAAGAAGAAGTGGTTGATATTTTTATAGGGAACAACAACGAACAAGATATATTAAATACACAGTTAGCTGTATTAAATAAGTTGGTGCAAGTTTTAAGAGGTGGAACATTATACCAAGACTTGTATCAATTGGATGGTTCTCCAAACTTTGAACCATTTTATGATCGGTTTGAGAATGAGGTAGCTGGATGGGCGTTAACTTTAGATGTATTGATACCTAATGATATTGATATATGTTAAATAATGTAGAAAAAGAGTTAAAGAATTTTGCGAAGTATGTAGTTACTAAATCAAGAATGAATCTTAAAACTTCAGATAAAAACAGCTCTGGAGAATTAGCTAAAAGTTTAGATTCAGATGTTAAGAAAAGTAAAAATAGTTTTCAATTAACTTTTATGATGGAAGAATATGGTGTCTTTCAAGATAAGGGTGTAAGGGGAAAAACATCAAGTACTAAAGCACCAGACAGCGATTTTAAGTTTGGTTCTGGTAGAGGAAAAAAAGGGGGTTTAACAAAGGGAATAAATAAGTGGGTTAAAAGAAAAAGGTTTCAATTTAGAGATAAAGAAACAGGAAAGTTTTTAAGTTATGATAGTACTGCTTTTTTAATTACAAGAAGTATTTATAATAAAGGTATTGCACCTAGTTTATTTTTTACCAAACCATTTGAGAAAGCGTTTAAGAATTTAGATAAAGATTTAATTAAAGCATACAAATTAGATGTAGAGCAGTTAATAAAAACAACAGTAAATAATAAATAATGGCAATAGAAGTAAGAAGTCCAAAATTTGAAAGTATAACTATCGCAAACGCATCTTATGGTATATTAAATTTATACATTTGGGTTGGAGATAAAACAATTGTAACGAATCCTATATACACCTTAAGAAAGTCAGCAACTACACCAACTACTGGTAATCCAAGAGTAACGTTTGAAACGGCTGAACTAATAAGAGATTATTTAGATATTGAGTTTGATGGAAATTATAGTGGGCAAGGTGTATGGGTTAGAACTGATTTCGATGTTTATAATTCTTCTAATGTATCTATTATTGATTATGATTATATAAGTATTGCTTTTGATGGTTACCAATATTTTGAAGAAAATTCTGTTTTCTCTAATTTAATGATTACAAATAGAAAGTTATTTGTTTTAGAGGATAATACTTTTAGAGTACCAATAGATACATCATTAAATAATCCAACAGTTACTTTCGTAAAAGATAATGAAATTGTAGGTACTACATCATTTACATCAAGTAATCAAAGTTCAGAACAAATAAAGTATGTTTCTATTTATGGAACTGATACTAACTGGGATTCATTTCAAGAAAGAGTTTTGGAAAGTGGTGGAACAGATTATGAATCAAACAAATGTTTAGAATCTTACTTTAACGATTACTCAATAGGAGCAGTAGATAAGATAATCATATCAACTACAAATGCTAACGTAAAAGATATAATAGTAAATGTAAGTGTTTTAGAAGGGTGTAAATATGAACCTAAAAAGGTAACGTTTGTAAACAAATTTGGTGCTTTGCAAGATATATATTTCTTTAAGAAGTCAGTAGAGAAAATGAATGTTAAGAAAGAATCTTATAAATCAAATATACTAAACCAATTTATAGGGTATAATAAAAGTCAGCACGTTTACAGAGATTTCAATGTAGTAGGTAAAGAATCAGTTACTTTAAGTAGTGGTTTTTTAAGTGAAGAATACAACGAAGTATTTAAACAAATGATGCTATCTGAAAAGGTTTGGGTTACTAATATAACAGAAGATGGAGAGCAAGTGTTACCAATTAATGTTAAGACATCTAACATCACATACAAGACATCTTTAAACGATAAGTTAGTAGAATATACATTTGACTTTGATAATTCATTTAATGTAATAAACGACATTCGATAGATGCAGAAAATACAATTATACATAGAGGGAGAAAGGGTTGATATGTTTGATGATGAAAGCGTTGTTATTACTCAAACAATAAAGAACGTTAAAGATATTGGTAAAATATTTACTGACTTTACAAGAACGTTTAGTTTACCAGCGAGTAAAACAAATAACAAAATCTTCAAACACTATTATAATTTTGATATACAAAATGGATTTGATGCAAGGGTAAGAAAACCAGCAAACATAGAATTAAATACTTTACCTTTTACAGATGGTAGAGTTAAGCTGGAAGGAGTTGATTTAAAGGACAATAAACCACATACCTATAAGATTACATTCTTTGGTAGTACAGTTACCTTAAAAGATACTTTAGGAGATGATACGCTATCTGCTTTATCAAGTTTAATTTCTTTAAATAAATCATACGATGCTGCAAGTATAAAAGATGCTTTACAAGATGACCCAACTACAAACGATATTATTGTACCATTAATTACACACACACAAAGATTAACATATAATAGCAATCCATCAGATATAACTGCTGGTAATCTACATTATAAAAGTGGTCATATAAAAGGTGTTTTATATTCAGATTTAAAATATGCTATTAGATTACATTCTATTGTTGAAGCAATACAAACTAAATACGGATTAACATTTAGTGATGATTTTTTTGTAAATACCAATGCACCTTACTATAATTTGTTTATGTGGTTACACAGAAAAAAGGGAGCAGTTGAAAATTTAAGCGGATTAAATCAAGCAATTGTAAGTGGTTTTACAAACCAATCAGATGGATTAACATTATCACGAATAACAAGTAATTCTACTTTAGAATTATTAGGTCAAAACATTAAATACTTTGAAAAACTTTTAGTTTTAGATGTTATAACAACTGCAAATTTTAGTGTATCTATTCAAAATAATGGTATTGAGATTTATAATAGTGGAGAAATAAACAGTAGTACTATAATAAATTTAAGTAGTTATGATTTCGGATATGCTGGAACTGTTATTTATATTGAAAGTGCAGATGTTATTGCTTTTTCAAAAATAGAATGGCAAATAGGTTACAGACCATCCGCATCTCAATTACTCACTAAAAATTATACAATTTTAGGTTATGGTTATAACCCTATATTTACTTTTGATATTACACAACAAATACCAAATATTAAAGTAATTGATTTTTTAAGTGGGTTATTTAAAATGTTTAACTTAACTGCTTTTGTTGACCAAATTACAAATGAAATTGTTGTAAAAGATTTAGATAGTTTTTATAGTAGTGGTTCTTCTTATGATATAACTAAATATGTAGATGTAAGTAAAAGTCAAGTAAATATTGCTTTACCATATAGAGAGATTAATTTTCAACACGAAGATACAGATACTTTTCTCTCTGCTTTTCATAAACAAAGATTTGGTAAAACTTGGGGTAAATCTGAATTCACAAACGGAGAAAGATTAGATGGTAGCATCTATGACATTAAAACACCTTTTGCACAAATGAAGTACGAAAGGTTAATTGATGGAAATGGTGGTTCAAATACTGATGTTCAATGGGGGTGGTCTGTTGATGATAATCAAGAATCTTATCTTGGTAAACCTTTATTGTTTTATCCTATAAGGCAAGTATTAACAACTCGTATTGCTTTTTTAAATTCTTCAACATCACAAGAAAATAATGGTATAGGAACTTATAATATACCATCAAATAGTGTTGCGTTAGCATCTTCAACAAGTTCTTATAATATGAATTTCTTTCAAGAGCAGAACGAATATTCTCCAACGGATACTGGTTTTACAAATACATTATTCCAAGCATATTATAGTGATTATATAACAAGTGTCTTTAATCCTACAAACAGAATAACAAAAGTAAGTGCTTATCTACCTTTAAGAATTTTATTGAATTACACTTTAGCAGATAGATTTGTAATAGGGGGGAATAGTTATAAGATAAATTCAATAAAAACTAATTTAAAAAATGGTAAATCTGATATAGAATTACTTAACGATTTATGATAGAAAATATATTAGAATTATTAAAAAATACAGATTGCAAATCAGAGATAGTGCAATTAGCAAAAGGAAAAAATAAATTTCCAGAAAGTTTTAAAGAGGTATTTACAAGACAAAAACAAGATTTAGAATGGAAAAGATAATTATTGATTTAGAAGCTAAAACAGACAAAGCTATAAAGGGGATTGATAAAGTTGCTGATAGTGTAAAAGACCTTAATAAATCTGTTACAGATAGTAATGATAAAACTCAAAAATCTTTAAGAGGTGTTGAGAGTGCTTCTAAATCAGCATCAAAAGGTATTAAGGCAATTGGTACAACTTTAAAAGCCATTGGTATTGGTTTAGTTATTTCTGCTCTTGGTACTTTAAAAGAGTTATTCTCACAGAATCAAAAAGTAGTAGATACATTTAATATTGTATTTGAAACTGCTGCTCAAATAGTAGGTCAAGTTGCAACTGCTTTTGTAGATACTTACAATGCTTTAACACAAACAACAGATCAGTTAGATGCTCTTGGTAAGGTTGCAAGTGGGATTTTAACAATAGTATTAAGCCCATTTCAACTTGCTTTTTATGGTATTGGTTTAGCTATTGATGAAGCCATGTTAGCTTGGGAAAAATCATTTTTAGGAAATAATGATCCAGAAACAATAAAGGCTTTAAATCTATCCATATTAGAAACTAAAAATAACATTGTAGGAATTGCAGATGGAGTTTCACAAGCTGGTTCTGATATTGTAAATAATTTTTCAGAAGCAATATTAGAGGTTTCAGAAATTGGAAAAGTTGTTGTAAAAGAATTTGGGGAAGTCAGTATATCAGCAGCAAAAGAAGCTGCTAAAGCAAATGTTGAATTACAGAAGTCTGCTGAATTAGCAGCAGCAAGACAAGGTTTATTCTTTGAAAAATTTGATAGACAAGCAGAGAAATTAAGACAAATAAGAGATGATGAAACAAAATCTATTGAAGAACGTAAAGCAGCAAATGATGCATTACTAATTAAAATAGATTCAGCAGAATCCGCAATGTTATCACAAGCACAAATGCAATTGGCTTTAGCAGATGCAAATTTAAAAAAGGATAAAGACAATATAGAGTTCCAAACTGCAAGAATAGAAGCGTTAAGAGAATTGGCTGGTGTTGAAGCACAGATTGAAGGTATTAGGTCAGAACAGAAATCAAATGCTTTAGCTTTAGATAGAGAATCTTTAGAATTAACTAATTCAAAAAAAGAAGCTGATGCAGAATTAAATGCTAATAAAAATCAATTTGAAGCGGAGCAAATACAAAACGAACTTGCAAGATTAGAAAGACAAAAAGCATTAAATGAAGAAGAATCTAATTTAGAAAAAAAACGATTAGAAGATAAAAGAGATTTATATAAAAAAGGCACTATTGCATTTCAAGAAGCACAGAATGAACTAACTGCGTATGAACAAGCAAATGGACAAAAAAGAGTTACAATAGATAAACAGATTGCAAAGGAAAAAGAAAAGACTGTATTTGAATCTTTAGGAGCAATTGCTGGTTTATTAGGTAGCAACAGCAAATTTGGAAAAGCATTAGCGGTTACACAAGCAATAAGAGATACTTATACTGGAGCGAATAAGGCTCTTGCACAAGGTGGTATTTTTGGATTTATTGGTGCTGCTGGAATTATAGCATCTGGATTGGCAAACGTTAAACAGATCACTGCATCAAAAGAACCAGCAGCACCATCATTTGCAACTGGCGGTGGCGGTGGTGGAGCTGTTTCTACTCCTACTGCACCATCATTACCTCCAGCATTTAATGTTGTTGGAGCAAGTGAAACGAATCAATTAGCAGAAGCAATTGGAGGTCAATCACAACAACCAGTAAAAGCATTTGTAGTATCTAATGATGTTACAACTGCTCAACAAATGGATAGGAATATTGTGAAGGGTGCTTCGATAGGATAAAAAAGTAGTTGAAAATATAAAAAACAATAAAAAAAATATTATATAAGTATGAAAATGATAGAACTTATTTTAGATGATGATGAAGCAATTGGAGTTGAAGCAATTAGCGTTGTAGAAAATCCTGCTATTGAATCAGATTTTATAGCACTTAATAATCAAGAGATAAAACTTGCTGAAATAAGCAAAGAAAAAAGGTTGTTAATGGGTGCTTTATTAATCCCAAATAAACCAATTTACAGAAGAAACGGAGAAGATGAATACTATGTATTCTTTTCTGCTGATACTGTCTTGAAGGCTTCACAAATGTATTTACAGAATGGCAATCAATCTAATTCTACTTTAGAACATGATGCACAATTAAAAGATTTAACACTTGTTGAGAGCTGGATTGTAGAAGATAAAGAAAAAGACAAGTCAGCATTATATGGTTTAGATGTAGAAGTTGGCACTTGGATCGGATCTGTTAAGGTTGAGAATGATGAGATATGGAATGATTATGTAAAGACTGGAAAAGTAAAAGGTTTTTCAATAGAGGGATATTTTGCAGATAAGTTAGAAACACCTAATGAAGAATTGAAAGAAGATTTATCAGTAATAGAAGAACTTAAAAAACTATTATCATAATGAGGGCAGTTTATTGTAAGTGTAAAAATACGTATTCAATACAGTGCAATAATAATACTGATAAAAATTGCAAAACTCCAGAATATTGGAAGCAAGGAATAGGCAGTATTCACAAGGCAGAAGAATAAATTTCAATTTGAAAATACAAAATAGTAATTAAATTTTATTATATAAATATGAATATTCAAAATAGAGTTTTTAAGAAACTTGCAGAAGTAGAAAAAGTTGAATTGTCTGTTCAGAAAGTTGAGTTGGCAAGAAAAGCACCAAGTGTTTTAAAAGATTTAAATAAATTAGATGATAAGTTGAAAAAAGCAGAAGCAAAAATTTCAACTGTATTTAATTCATATAGAAAAGCTTGGCAAGATTTTCAAGACATTATTAATGATGTTTCTGGAGATAGAGATAAACTTGAAAATGATGTAGCTGAAATTAATCAAGCCGCTATGGATTTAGGAGTTGATTTTAGTTCTGTTGATGGTTTAAAACAAGCACAAGATGCTTCAAGAATGTTAGATGGATTAATTCCAGATTTAAAAAGATTATACAATAAACCAAAATAAACATTAATATATGAACACAAAAGAAACATTAAACAAGGTTCGCACTTTACTAGGGATAGAGGTAAAGTTTGAGCAAACTAAACTTGATAATGGTGCTGTATTAGAAGCAGAAGTATTTGAAGCAGGAGCTGAGATATTTGTCGTTGCAGACGATGAAAGAGTAGCTGTGCCTGTTGGAGAATACCAAACTGAAGATGGTAAAATTATCGTAGTTTCAGAAGAAGGGATTATTGCTGAAATTAAAGATGCTGAAGCAGAAGAAGAAGAAGCACCAGCAACTGAAGAAGTAGTTGAAGAAGAAGAATTATCAACTGAACCAGCAACTCCTAAAAAAGTAGTTAAATCAATTAGCGAAGAAACATTCTTTTCTGAAATTGAAAAATTAAGAAATGAGATCAACGAACTTAAACTTGCAAAAGTAGAAGTAAAAGAAGAAGAAGTAGTAGAATTATCTGCTGATTCAGAAGTTGAAGGAATTTCACACAATCCAGAGAATTTAGCAGATAAAAAAGAATTAAATCTTTATTCTCAAAAATCAAAGAGTACAACAATTAGTAGAATTTTTAATAAAATAAATAAATAAAAAAATGCCACAACCAACAATTACAACAACTTACGCAGGAGAATTTGCAGGGAAATATGTATCCGCAGCACTTTTATCTGGTAAAACAATTTCAAACGGTTTAATCGAAGTTAAACCAAATGTAAAACACAAAGAAGTTTTAAAAAGAGTAGATTTAGCAGGAGCAATTGCAAATGCATCTTGTGATTTCACATCTGCTGGAACTGTTACTTTAACAGAAAGAGTAATCGAACCAAAAGAATTACAAGTAAATTTAGAGCTTTGTAAAACTCCATTCCAATCAGATTGGGAAGCAGTATCAATGGGATATTCTGCATTTGACAATTTACCATCTAATTTTTCTGATTACTTTATCGGATTAATGGCTGAAAAAATTGCAGAGCAAACTGAATTAGACATCTGGAGTGGAACAGCAGGAGCAGGAACTTTTGATGGTTTCTCAACTTTATTATCTGCTGATGCAGGACACACAGGAGCAAAGAAAATTACAGGAGAAGCAATAACTTCTGCTAACGTAATTTCACAACTAGAATTGGTAGAAGCACAAATACCAAATGCTGTTTATGATAAAGAAGATTTATTTATCTATGTTTCTCCAAACATCTTAAGAGCTTATAAGTCAGCTTTAGGAGGTTTCCAAGCAAACGGACAAGGAGCTGCTGGTGTTAATGCACAAGGTCAAAACCAAGATATTGACATCCAATACTTCAACGGTGTTAAAATTGTTGCTGCAAACGGATTAGCAAATAATGCTGCAATCGCTACAACTAAATCAAACTTATTCTTTGGAACTGGTTTATTATCAGATCACAATGAAATAAAGGTTTTAGATATGGCTGATTTAGATGGTTCAAAAAATGTAAGATTTATTGCTCGTTATACTGCTGGAGTTCAGTATGCTGTTGTAGATAATATCGTTTCTTACGGATTAGGACTATAATATAACTTAATTAATAATCATTAAAATTGGGGTAGGTTCTTGCCTATCCCTTTTTTATTTAAAACAATATAATAATATGGCTTGTTTAACAATAGGAAATGGAAGAACATTACCTTGTAAAAAATCAACTGGGGGATTAAAAGCAGTTTATTTTGCTGATTATGGTACTTTAGGCGCTCCTTCAATAACTGGTTCTGAGATCACTGGTTTGGGTGGAAATCCAGATTGGTACAAATACGACATTAATGGTTCTTCTTCTTTAGAAACAACTGTTAATAGTTCAACAGAAAACGGAAGTTTATTTTATGCACAAACTTTGAATTTAAGTTTACTTGTATTAGATAAATCAACACAAGAACAAATTAAAATTTTAGCAACTAGCAGACCTCATGTCATTGTTGAAGATTACAATGGTAATTTATTTATGATTGGTTTAGAAAACGGAACAGAAACAACAGGAGGTTCAATCGTAACTGGTGCTTCAATGGGAGATGCTCAATCTTTTTCATTAACACTTGAAGCAAAGGAAACATCTCCAGCTTATTTTGTTGGATCAACTTATGATCTTGCAGCAGATACTAATGCATCACAAATAAATCCAAACGCTTAGAATTTTTTCATCTTTGGTTTTAAAAAGGGATAGTCTTAAGTGATTATTCCTTTTTTTTATTTTAAATAAATAAAAAAACAAAGTTTTTGTATTATATATATATGAAACATTTGTTGCCAATATCAGCTTCACAAACTATAAAAGTAATTCCAAGAGTATATGCTACTTCTGTTACTTTAAAATTAAGAGATGACAGTACAAATGATACAAATACTTTATTGATTACTGGTGTTAAAACTGGTAATTATATTAGCTTATCAAGTGTTTTTGATTTAAAAGAAGGTCGTTTTTACGATTTAAAAATATACAATGGTCAAGGTGTAGTCTCTGAATCTGATATAATATACAGAGATAAAATATTTTGTACTTCACAATCAACAAACCAATCTAACAACGAACATTATACAGTAAATAAAGACGAGTATAAATCAAAGGGTGGTAATAACGATTTTATAATATTATGAGTAAACGTATAAATAAATTCAGAAAAGAAACGGTAAGTAAACCAAGCAACTCAAAAGTTAGTTTTGTTAATTTATCTACTTACACATCTCCAGCAATTGTTGAATCTAAGAATAAAGAATGGGTTGAATTTGGTGCAGACAACAATTACTTTCAGTTTTTAATTGATAGGTATAACGGAAGCGCAACAAATAACGCAGTTATAAATGCTATTTCTCAAATGATATACGGAAGGGGATTAGATGCAACTGATAGTTCAAGAAAGCCAGAGCAATACGCAAGAATGATCTCTTTATTTAAAAAAGAAGATGTAAGAAGGTTTGCCTATGATTTAAAATTAGCAGGACAATGTGCAATTCAAGTAATTTATTCAAAGGATAAAAAAAGTATTGTAAAAATTGAACATTTACCAATTGAAACATTAAGAGCTGAAAAATGTAGTGCTGATGACAAACAAGTACAAGCGTATTATTATCATCCAGATTGGGCAAATATTAAACCAAGTGAAGAACCTTTAAGAATACCTGCTTTTGGTGTTTCAAAGAATACACAACCAATTGAGATATTATATGTAAAACCTTACAAAGCTGGAATGTATTATTATAGCACACCAGATTATCAAGGTGGTTTACAATATGCTGAATTAGAAGAAGAAATTTCAAACTATCATTTAAACAATATAATGAATGGTTTAGCTCCTTCAATGTTGATTAATTTCAACAATGGAGTACCAGATGAAGAAAAACAATCTTTAATAGAAAGCAAAATACAACAGAAGTTTCAAGGTAGTTCAAACGCAGGAAAATTTATACTTGCTTTTAATGATGATAAAGAATCAGCAGCAGATATAAACCCTGTTCAATTATCAGATGCACATAACCAATATCAATTCCTTTCTGATGAATCTCAAAAGAAAGTAATGGTATCTCACAGAGTTGTTTCTCCTATTTTATTAGGTATAAAAGATAGCAGTGGTTTTGGAAACAATGCAGATGAATTAAAAACTGCTTCTATATTAATGGATAATACAGTTACTAGACCATTTCAAGAGCTTTTAATAGATGCTTTTGATAGAATACTAGCGTTTAACGGTAGTGCATTAAACCTATACTTTAAGACTTTACAGCCATTACAATTTGTTGATTTAGAGAATGTACAGGATCAAGAAACAAGAGAGGAAGAAACTGGTGTTAAGTTATCATTATCAAAAGATGGTAAAGTAGTAGGTAAAGAGTTAATTGATTTAGCTGATGAAGATGTAGAAGGTTGGAAATTAATTGATGAAATGGATGTAGACTATGAAAAAGAAGATGAGTTAGATTTAGAAATACAAAAATTAAATTCTCAAAAAGAATCTATTTTTTCTAAAATGTATGATTTTGTAAGAAGTGGAACTGCAAGACCTAATAGAAAAAGTAAGCAAGATAAAGAAATAGATGGTGTTCAATATAAAGTTCGTTACAGATATTCTCCTTTAGATGCTTCTGAAGATACAAGACCTTTTTGTAGAAATATGATTAGAGTAAATAAGCTATATAGAAAAGAAGATATTATAGCTATGGAAAACAAACCAGTAAATAAAGGTTGGGGTTTAAAAGGTGCAGATACTTATTCAATTTGGCTCTACAAAGGCGGTGGTAATTGCCACCACAAATGGAGGCGAGAAACTTATGAATTTGTTGGAGAAGGAAAAGCAAGTATAGGTAGAAGTGATAAAATAAGTACAGGAAAATCAGAAAGAGAGGGTTACAGAATTAGAAATCCTAAAGAGGTTGCTATGCGTCCAACTGATATGCCTGATAACGGATTTGTAAATAAAAGATAGATGGCAACAGCATTATTCATAAGTAGAACGGATTTAGTAAAGAATAGTATTCTTGATGGGAATGTAGATACTGATAAATTCATACAATTTATTAAGATTTCACAGGAAATACATATACAAAACTATTTAGGTGGAAAATTATATGATAAAATATCAGCAGATATTATTGCAGATACTTTAACAGGGGATTATTTATCCCTTGTTACAGATTATGTACAGCCTATGTTGATTCATTATGCAATGGTTGATTATTTACCATTTGCAGCTTACCAAGTTAAAAACGGTGGAGTATTTAAACACAATTCAGAAAATGCTGAAACAGTTTCTAAAGATGAAGTTGATTTTTTAGTACAAAAACAAAGGGATTTTGCTGAATATTATACAAGAAGGTTTGTTGATTATATGTGTTTTAACAGTACTAAATTTCCAGAATATACAAGTAATAGTGATTCTGATGTTTATCCAGATAAAGATATTAATTCTTCAAATTGGGTACTATAATGAAAGTATTATATAAACCAAAACAAGCAAACGTTGTTAAATTGAAAAAGTATTTAACTAAAAAAGAAAATAAATAATGGCAAACGAAATATACGATAGTACTTGGTGGGGTAACACAATACAAACTGCATCTTCAATAGGTACATCTACTGAAATGATACAAGGACAGTTTAATATGGAGGATAGGCAAGAGGTTGAAGCAGTAAAATGTTTAGCAGATGCAATTCATAGAATAGGAATACAAGACATACAAAATTAAAAACAATGGCAAAACCAAAATTAGCATTAATACCA
>Ga0208814_1000422_pt1 | contig 27434 bp, 24 predicted proteins | sample MalvirAntarct_55_FD_184253 | JGI IMG/M metagenome (GOLD analysis project Ga0208814, IMG submission 184253) | Marine viral communities from the Global Malaspina Expedition - Malaspina viral metaG Antarct_55 (SPAdes) (version 2) | ecosystem: Environmental > Aquatic > Marine > Oceanic | place...
TAATGACTGGAATGTAAATGTGGTAGCATTTGATACTGTAATTTGTACATAATGGTAGGTATCTGATCCTCCTCTAATTACAACAAAATCATTTGATGTTAATCCGTGGGCTGCAGATGTTACAGTAACTTCTGTTCCTGTTCTACTCCATGTTTTATTTCCAAATACTGTACCTGTACTCGTTATTATTGCTTCTCTACCAGTATTTAATACGTTGGATATATATCTAACTTGATTATTAAGTGAAGCATCTGATCCACCACCTGAGCCTTCAGCACCTGTTATACCTTGTATACCTTGTGTACCTACGACACCTTGTACACCTTGTATACCTTGAGTTCCTCCACCTACTATACCTTGTATACCTTGGGCACCTGTTGTACCTGTTATACCTTGTGTACCAATAATACCCTGAATACCTTGAGTTCCTGCACCTACTATACCTTGTATTCCTTGTGTTCCTGTTAAACCTGTTATACCTTGTATTCCTTGTGTTCCTGCACCCGTTATACCTTGTATACCTTGTGTTCCTGCACCTGTTATACCTTGTATACCTTGAGTTCCTGCTCCAGTTATACCTTGTATACCTTGAGTTCCTGCACCTGTTATACCTTGTATTCCTTGTGTTCCTGCACCTGTTATACCTTGTGATCCAATTATACCTTGAATACCTTGAGTTCCTGTTAAACCTGTTATACCCTGTATACCTTGAGTTCCTGCACCTTCAGCACCTGATATACCTTGAACTCCTTGTAAACCTTTTAAACCAACATTACCTGTTATACCTTGTATACCTTGAGTTCCTGCACCGGTTATACCTTGAACTCCTTGTAAACCTTTTAAACCAGTTAAACCTGTTATACCTTGTATTCCTTGTGTACCTGTTGCACCTATTAAACCTTGAACTCCTTGTAAGCCTCTTAGACCTGTTATACCTTGTATACCTTGGGCACCAGTTATACCTTCACCTTTAGCACCTGTAATACCTTGAACTCCTTGTAAACCTCTTAGACCTGTTATACCTTGAATACCTTGAATACCTTTTTGACCTACCCCACCAGTTATACCTTGAGTACCTTGTATACCTTGTATACCTTGAGCACCTGCTGTACCTGTTATACCTTGTGTACCAGTAATACCCTGAACACCTTGGGCACCTTGTGAACCTCCTGCTGCTGCTCCTTTAAAAAGCTCTCCATCCGAACCTATTAACACCATCGGATTATTTAATTCAGCTCCTACAGCTGCATTTTCTTCTACTCCTTTTAAGGCTACACTCCCTGTAGTATTTAGGGAACCTGTTACTTCAAGTGAACCTGATATGGTAATTGCGTAATCTTTTACCTTTGTAAAGGCATCAATTACTTGTTTTACTTGAGCTGCTTCTACGGTTTGCCCTGTTATTATTCCGTTAGGTAATAATGTATTTTGTGGTATTGCCATGGTATTATGGTTTTATTTTATTATAAATATATAAAAGGTTATTGTCTGTCAATGTTTACTAAAATTGTTGTATCAGTAGTTCTTGATGTAGGAAGTGGCTGTGCCATTTTTCCAATTGCTACTAATTCGTTGCTATTATTATATAAGCCTACTGTTGTAACATATGGGGAAAAATATGACCCCGTGATATATGAATAAACAGTACCGTCATTGCTAGAACCTGATATTGTAGAAGGATTTAATGTATAATTAAATTCACTTTCCCCAATAGTACATTTATATTGCGTCTCATAAATAGTAAAAGAAGATGAAAAGGATACAGTTATATTAAGAGTATCTATAAGGTTTTTAACATCATTATTTCCGATTGTTCTTCCACCATATATACCGTCTCCATATTCTGCACTACCCCAATATCCTTCTTCTCCAATTCCTTCTTTTCTGCTTCCACCTGTAAAAACAATCATACCTTGACCATAAATGATATTACCTACTACTACTGTTGTATCGTTTGCATTTGTTCTTATTAGTCTACCTTCACCGTCATCATAATAACTTCCACTTGGTGTAGTAATATTAATAGAACTAGGTAAAATATAATCACCAAATAAAGATTTAGGGATTGATATTACTCCTATAGTTGGGTCGAATTTTGCAGGTGCACCATAAACATCTTCTCCGTATATGGCTTGCCCATATAAAGAACTTGTTAGTACTTGTGCTGTATAAGAACTAGTTGGCCAGTATTTTTCTGGGTTTAAGTTGGTTTGTTCAAAATTTTCAAATGCGTTTGAATCTATTCTACCTTTGGTAGTTCCGTCTGGGTTAATTGATTGAGTATTTGCTATTTGTACCTCACCATTACTACTTGAGATGTAATTTGAATAGTATAATTGTTGAGCAGAATAATATACAGAAGATTGAGAATAATCTGTTATATATCCTGTAGCACTAGAGGTTTGAAATTTTGCCCCTAAAAAACGATCAACTCCTACATCAGAAGCAGTTAAAGCATTTCCAGTAAATGAAAATCCTTTAGTTACCTCTAAGGGTGATATTATTATATCCTGTGAATTTAGTGTTTTGTAAGCGCCCATTCATTTTTAAAAATCTAATTTAACTCTAACAAGAGCTTCTTTTGTAAAGTCTTTGTTTAAAGGTTTTGATAATTTTGCTACTGCTAATAACTCATTTGAATCATTATATAATCCAATTGTTGTCATGTATGTTTGAGGATTATTAATAAAGTAATTATATATTACTTCACCTGTTGATCCTGAAATATATGATGGGTTTTCACTATAGTTAAATTCACTATTTCTTGCTCTAACAAATACAAAATCTGATGTAATTGTTTCTTCTGAATTTAATCCAAAACTTGAACCTGATTGGAAACTACTAAGTAATTTTACTGCATTAGTTGGATCAGAAAGGGTATTTGGGGATTGGTCTGTGTCTAAAACTATTCCTCCATCTGCCCCAGATAAATCTAAAGCATCTCCATTTAATAGTATTGTTCCAATATCTGGTAAGAATAAACCATATGAACCACTTACTGAAGAATATCCATTACCTCCTGAACCTGAATTATGTGCAAAACCATCTGATCCACTAATTACTTGATATGCTCTCATTGCACCATAATAAGTTGGCACATTAACCATATTTGAGTCATCAGTTAAAGTTACTTGTTGGTTTGTGGGACCAGTTAATATTACATTTAATGAACCTGGGAATAGTGATTGTTTATAAGCTGCTCTTTCTACACTAATAGCGTAAATTGAACTACCTGTAACACCACCAAACACAAAGGATCCATTTTCATCTTCTAATACTAATGTTCTATATTGACCATAGATTGTAGAAGCCGGAGATACATTAGGTACTGCTGCTTGGTTATAAGCAAGAGCTCCTCCTCCTATTTTATTACCATAAGCAATTTCAAATTGAGCTTGTGACCCTGCTGCTGTAGCGTCTAAATTATATACTGTAGTATAGTATTTACCTGAATCACTAACAATCTGTCCTGATCTTGTAAAAAAGGTTGTTAATATTGGTGCATTATTTGTCCAACAGGTTGCAGTTTGTGCTTGTGCACTTACTACAAAATCATCTGCTTCTAATCTTTTAAATCCCATATCTTTTTTATTATGTTGTTGATTTAGTTATTGTAATTGGAATAGTAATTCTAGCTCCACTATCTAAACCTGTAAATGTTAAAGTACTTACTAAAGTTGCATTCGCTCCAAACAATGTGTTTACTGTAGTTGCTCTTAATGTAATTTGTGTACCCGTTATAGTTGAAGAAACATTTGTTCCTAAAGTTGTTGTTGAATTAATATTTGATGTTGTTGCTGCTGCTGTATTAATACCAGTTGCTTCAAAAGTATTTAATAATCTAACATCCGCTACTGTACATGAATATCCTGATGTTTCAAATACTTGATCATTACCCAAATAATTTAATGTTTGTGGTGTAATCGCTAATGTAGCACCTTGTTGAAGTGTTACTGCTTCATAACCAACGTTTAATACTGGTAATTTAGCTGTACCTCTTGGTAAAGTTGCTAATTTGTATTTCATTATTTGTGATTCTAAAGGAAATGCTTCTAATAAAGGCATTCCATCTATAGCTTCACCATAAAACTGTGAACCAGATGGATGGTTTGGATTATAAAGTGTATAATCTATTTCATCATCTGCTAATGCAAATTGTGTAATTCTAAAAGAACCATCGTTAGCTGCTAACAATTCTCTACCTTTTGTTGTTAAGATAGCATCAACTGTTATTACTGAATTGTTTAAATATCCCATTTGTGTTTGTTATTATATGTTATAAATATGTTAATCTATTAGTTTGTTGTCCCTTAGTTGCTTTAATGCTTCATCTGGTGAAAGTTCTATTTCTTTTATTGGAAAATTTGGAAACAAGAAACCTGAAGGTGTGTTGTTTTTCTTTAATAAAGGTGAATAGGACGTTATGATACTTCCAGATTGTTGTTGTGTAGTAAAGGACCCACTAGCATTTTGTGCTGTTGGGTCAGTTCCACCTTGTTTAACACCATATACTAAATCTTGATTTTGAGATGGTATAAATTCCCTTTTTATTGGTAATTCAGCATACGGAAAAGTTTGATTTATTATTATTGATGAAGGTTCAAAATTCCATCTTCTTAACAAAAAGAAATCTTTATTAAGAGAAGGATCAACTTCTCGGTCTAATAACAATAATAATTGAGTATCAAAAGCTCCTCTTTCTTCTGGTGATTGTACTGCTAAAATATTAAATACCTGAGTTTCATCATTAACGAATCGTATTTGATCTCCTACATTTACCAACCATGGAATGTTAAAATTAGGTATTACAGTATCCTCGGGTTCAAACCCACCTGGAAATCTTGAACTTGGTCCAGGGAAATACTTTAAAGATTGTTGTGATCTACCTGAATCATAATAATCATTCCCAAAGGGTTGAGGTGAAAAAGTTTCAGGATCTGCTCCTGGAACGTCTGGAACTAAATTATTCTCATTAGATAAAGATAATTGTTGTTCTAATGGATAATCATTTCCATTTTCATCTTGAAATTGATTTTGTGTCGAAATAGTTGGAAATACCCAAAATGGTGTTACCATTGATCCTGCACTTTCAGCTTGACCTGCATCTTCTGTATTAGAATTAATAACACACGTTACAAATGGACCATCTATTGTTGGAGTAATTGCACTACCACCTTGTGTTTGTGGTCTATTTGTTGGATTCCAATAATTCTTATCTGCATCTACACCTTCATTTACATATTCTTGTCTTACTTTAATGTTATATCTCTTATTTGCAACTATAACTTCGTTTGGAGCACTTTTTATTCTAAAATCTAAAGTAGCATATTGAGCTCCATAAGCATCTTGTCCATTATCAATAGCATAATCTCTAGTAGCATTCGCCCTCATATTAACTCTAAGTGTTGTACCATTATTTATTAATCCAACATTTGATGCTCCATAAGCCTGTAATATAGGTATTTTTAATGTTGAACCACCTAAATAATGAAGGGTTAGAAAAACTTGATCAAATTGTATTGGTATTGCTTGAAAAGACCCATTATCTTTTAAAATGCTTATTTCAAATCCACCTACAGTACCACCATTATAATTAGAACTATCATTATAACCACCAGTAGATGTTCTATATTCTTGTGGAGGTGTTGTTGGAAATTTACCGCTAAATTCTATTGAATAAGGAGCAGATAAAGCATTTGCATTTCCTGTTGGTGCTTTGGGGTCTGTTACAAAGAATATTGAGCCTACAGTTACACCACAAGTAGTTTGTGAAACAATAGGGTCATTACAAAGCACATCTGGTGGAGTAAAAGGACCAAAATTATTTAGACGACTAACACCCGATATTAAATTAGTAGAACCCGCACTCGCTAATAAGTTAGTGTAAGTAATATTTTTAGAGTTTCTATCTCCTGTGACAAATAAAGGACCATTAAAAGTCATACCATATTCTGTATAAGATTGGGAATATGCTGGGATATTTTGTCCTTTTAAGGGAATAAAGGGCTGATAACCATTAGAGGATGTTTGAGAATATAAAACAGGTACTAATTGTTGTGCTACCTTTTCTATTTCTTGATCACCATTTAGAAAGTTATATGCAGTTGATCCCTCTTGTTGATTCATTGCTACCTTACCTGTCTCTATTTTATCTGGATCATCCGTGTTGGTTGTTTCTTTCCAAGTACCCTTAATATCAAAAGCTGTATAAGGTGATAAGTTTGGGTTATTAGCATCTCCTGAACCATTAATTAAATATTTAACATTAAATTGTACTTTATTGTTTATTACAGGGTAAGGGTCTGTTATTTGTTCGGCATATGCAAAATTTGTATTTAAATAATCAACTACAGGTACATTACCATATGTGTATTGAACTGGTTCTTCTGAGGATGAAAGATTAAAATCGTTTGATGTTGATCTTGAACCAACATATCTAGGATAAATACTAGTTAATTGAGTATAGTTTGAGGCAGGTACTGTAGATTTTAATGCTGATCCCGAAAGTATTAATTGAAAATTTGAAGGTGTATAAGGATCAGTTGAATAGTTTATTATTTGTATTTCTTTATTTTCTCTTTCACCAGTAACATTATTTAATAGTGGTTGACAATCGACTGCTTTATCAAACCCATTTGATCCTGAAAATGCGTTTTCTATAAATGTTGGTACTAAACCATCCCCTTCTATTAATCCAGCAGGTGTATTAAATTCTAATTGGTAATGTCGTACTACTAAAGAATTTTCTACTGAAGCAGAATTTGCGGATCCAGATGATACTTGTAATGATAAAGATAAACAATCCTTAATATTAAGGGATTGAGATGGTATTAAATAACTCATAGTAATGGCAAGACCACCAACATGGATTGAATCATTTTTAAATAAAGATTCTGTTACAAAATCATTAGCTGTTGTTGGAATACCAAATGGGTAACTACCAGTATATAATCGAATTGAAGCGGTAGGCCAAGTTGGACCATCGCCTGTTTCACCCTCTCCATATACATCGGTATCGTATATAGCAGTCGCGTATTTTGCGCCTTCATCATCACTACCAGTCCATGCAGCTAAAAACATTGATGCCGTTACTTGTACATCATTTTGTGGGAGTTGATTAAAAACATATAAACCATCTATACTAGAAGATAATGATTGGGAAAATGAAATATAAGTATCACTCCATCTAGTTGAAAAAAAATCAGGTGGAGTTATGTTTTGATTATTAGCATTACGATTTTCTATTGTAATGTTTAATTTGGGTGAAATATAAGTACCGTCTATGTTTTGACTTGTATTATTACCTACAACTGGAAATGTAAATCCTGTAGTTGATATTGATCCTATTAAGGCAGTAACACCTGTTGAAAATCCTGTTGGTAATTGAAAAGTATTAGGAATTAAATCGTTAGTACTACTTGAAAAATTAACAGCTATTGTTTCTTCCCCAGAACTAGCATTATCATATGATACTAAATACTTTACAAAGTATCCATAATCAGTACATAAACCAAATTGTGAGGTTCCTATAGCATCATTGTTATTTTGGTTTGTTCCCGTTGTTGAGAAAAAACTACTTGTGTAAGTATAATCCCCATTTCTTAAACTATTATTAAATACAATTGGTTGTGTATTTAAAGTAGTAGCTTGTGATTGAATTATATTGTTAGTTAAATTACTAAATTCAGATAAAGTAATTTTAACAGCTTCAAAATTAGGAAGATTACTATACCCCGCACTTGTATCTGGGTTAGCTACTGTTAGTTTTATATAAGGATCCGCACCTGAAACTTCTTCTAAACCATTAATATCAAAGGTAACATTATTAAGTTCGTTTGAAAAGTCAGCAACTTTTATTTTACCTGCGTTTTTATCATAAATTTCTACTGATCCAGATAGGGTTGTTAATATTCCATATAACGGTGTATCATCACCTACATATATTTCTGTTACATTACTAATAGTTGAATTATTATATGCTATAGCTGCTCCGATTACAGGAGGTGATGTACTAGTTCTAAAAGTAAAACCATTATCTATTGTTGTAGCATTTTCTTGATATACTCTAAACGACGCACCTAATGAAGGTGGAGTTTGAGATATTGAAGTGTATTGGGTAAAAACAAAAGGATGTACTACCATTTCTTCGTGAAAAACTTGAAATGAACCACTTAATTGTTCGTTTGTTTGAGTTACCCCATTTAAAACCCCATTACCTAACCCAGCTAATGCACCTTCTAAAAAAACATCATTTATATCTACATTACTATTTACTGCTTGTGTGTATACATTACCACCTAAAGGAAGAAAGGGTGAAGAAGGTGCACCTGATCCTGTTTCTGTTACAATATAAGCTTTATAAGGTCTATGTAAATGTGGGTTATATCTATATGTGTCTCCATCTCCACCAACAGTATTATATCCTCTATATACCCATAATTCTTGATCGCTTTTAAGGGGGATTTCTGTTGATGATTCTACTATATTATTTGTTGATAAAGTAATAACTATACCACTTGATACAGCTGTAAACCCTGCAGCTAATAGTTCTGCTTGTGTAAATGTTATAGTTTCTCCTACTTGATATCCTGATCCTATACTAGTAACTTTAACTTGATTTATATTTGACCCTAAAGATTTAAGGAAAAATACTGCATTTGTACCATTTATACTACCGTTTTTTGTTATAGAAGTGGCATTAGTTGCAGTTGTAGTTGGTTGGGTATAAGGTAATAATTGATTTAATATTAAATTAGTAAACTCTACCCCATTTTGTACCACATATGAAATATTAGTTCCTAATGATGATATTTTAGAGGTAAAATTATTATTAGCTACAGTTATAGGGTCCTTAATAGCATTAAGTTGATCATTAATAGGAGATGAACCTGATACCAATATTTGATTGGTTGTTTCTTTAAGATAATATTGTATGTCTGGTGTTGATCCTACTGCCATCTATGTTATTTTGTTATAAATATTTTAAAACTTTTTTTTTATTACTATTATTGTTAAGGATTAAGTTGTGGGTCATCACCAGGAACTCCACCATCAAAGAAACCATCTTGATAAAATGGACAATATATTGTATTATCTTCATTATCATAATTTCGAAACACAATCCTCCAATTTCTACGAGATTCTTGAGTTCCATCATTTGGGTTAGGTCCACCAGCATTTGCCCTTATCGTTACAATAGCATCTCCTGAATATCTATTACCACTAGGAGATTCTGCTGGATTTGGTACAAAAGGTGATTGGTTTACAAGAAAAGATGGAACATCTGGGTTAAAGTTTCTCGTAAAACCATTCCCTAAGTCAGTTTCAAAATACCATACCCATTCTGTATTTGGATTATCATTAACTTCTAATAATACTGTTCTTTGTCTAGATGAATTTGATGATCCGTTTGCTCCATCAACTTCTTGTGGACCATTTCCACAAGATAAACTTATTACATCAGTAGTTCCTTCAACAGCTTGTAAAATAGGAGTTATTGTTATAGTTGAAGGAGGTGAATATAGGTTAAAAGCGGGTCCAATAGGGACTGCTGATGCTGTTATATCACCATCATATAAAGCTAATTTTGTTACTGATGCTGGTCCTCCTGTTAAAGTAGATGAAGCACTTAAAGCATGATATGTGTCATTTTTGGCATTCATAAACCATGGTACCTCACTTAGGGTGTTTGTAGCATCCCCATCAAATTCCGTTGAACCTGTATTAAAGTTTCCAAAGGTATCACTATTAAAACCATCGCCCGTTGATACTCTAACAACACCTCCTGTATCTGTTGTTTGGAAATAATTTGCTTGATCCCATCCTTTAAAAAATGATTCTGTAGGATATGTAGGAACTGGAGGGAAATAACCCTGTGCAATTGATTCTGTAAATCCTGTTGCAGGAATTACATTTGGATCTTCTCCTGAAGCTGTAGCGTAATAACTAAATACCCCACTCGCGCTAAAAGTTAAATTATAGAATGAATCATCAAATGAATTAACAGCATCAGATGAAGGTTCTTGATTAATTATTAATAAAGTTGCATCTTCAGTACCAGGAACCTGATCATTTTGTAATGAAGTATTTGATATAAAATATGATTGATATCCTTCAATTAAACGATTTAAATAATCAGATGCTCCTGTTAAATTGAATATTACATAATCACTATCAATAATATAAGGTTGTATTTTTTCACCATTAACATCAACATTAGACATTTTGATGTATTTAACCTTATTAGTTACATTATAGGCAACATCCTGGGTTAATAGCGTTACAATTAAATCTTGTGTTGCTGTTGTATATCCTAAACTAACTAATTCAGCTACAGATATTGTTATAGTATCACCTGGAGTAAATCCTGAATTAATGGAGTTTGTACTTGTTATTGAAAGAGGATAACCACGACTAGCAGGGTTTGAAAATGTTTGAATTTTAAATTCTGCATTTGCTCCGTTACCATCTGTTGTAAAATTTGTGGTTGTTACAGTTGTATTAGAAGGATAATTTGGGGTTTGAAAATTTTGTGTTACATTAAGAGATTTATTTTGTGTTAATGTACCATTTTGGTTAACTGTGTCTGCCCAAAACCATACATTTCCTGCTGTTGGTATAAAGTTAGGAAGTATAAAATCTTCTTCATTTTTAGAAATATGATTAAACCATTGTATTCTAAAGAAGTAATCTATAATAGCATCTTGTCCAAAAAACGTTTTACAAATTTCATTAGCTCCTACTTGAATAGCGTTACCAAATTCTCCATTATAAAATTCTCTTTGGTCAATTCTAGGATAATTAACAGGGGGTAATTGGTTTGATCCTGTTTGTTCTTGATGATATGGAGGTGTAATTCCTAAAGATGGAACTATTGACTCACTCCATTGTTGTACAAACTCTGGGTATTGAGCGTAAAATTCAGAGGCAGAAACTTCAGATTCTGTTAGACCACTATAAGGTGATCCATTAATTTCAAAACAAATTTCTACTCCTTGATTATTTACAGGTACAAATCCTGAGTTTGTAATTACAGTTAATTTAAAAAATACACTACTACTATAGTTTGTACCATATAATGCTGTTCCATAATCACTTTCAAAACCACCATATCCACCACCAAATTGAATTTCGTCAATCTTGTATTTCATTCTATCTTGTCCTGATAAAGCACTATAATATAGAAAATTATCTTGGTTTATAGATGAGGTTGATAATGTTTGAAGGAAATTAAAGTTATTTATTCCTGATTCCCCTCTTAAATTAAGACTCATGGTAGTGGGGTTATTATCTATATTTGTTGTAAATACGGATTCACCAAAAGTATCGTTTACCTCTAATAAATCACTAGATGTATTATAAAAATATCCTAATAAACAGGTGTCTTGTGCAGATTGACTAACTGGGGCAGCAAAGTTATTATTAAATGGTTCAAACACACCACCTGTACCACCACTAAATTTATATATAGCAGAACCACTAACATTACCATATGCTGGGAATGAACTGCTAGAATTAGGTACTTGATAATCTCTTGGAAATGATTTAACACTACCTGAGTATTCAGGGAGAGTAAATGACATTGATGGGGGTGCTTGTCTATTTCTTTCTAATAAATTTTGTTTTATTACAACCCCAGAAGATAAACTTGTTCTAGCAGGAGTAAAATCTTTTATCATTTTAAATAAAGAATTATCAAAGAAAGAAATTAACCTAATAAAATCATTTATATCATAACTATTTATGTATTTTGTAAAGTATGCATCTCTTAAAGCATCTAATTGTGGATATGAATACCCAGATTCAGATACTTGTCTTGGATCACCTATATAATCACCTAAATTAAAAGCACCTATTTGTGCTACAATATCGTCGTTAACTTGGTCTGTAGGTGAAAATGCTACCTCTAAATAGTTAATACTAGGATTACTACCACTTGGGTAAATATCTTGTTGAATTGATCTATACGGAGATAAAGTAGAACCAGAAGGTAATACCTCTTGAACTATTTTAACTTGATCGCTTATTCTGTTTTTAATACCCCCGGGTACTTGGTTTAAGAATATACTTTCTGTATTTTGTATAAATGAACCAGTTACATAAAATTCACTATTTCCACTTGAAAAGGATTGTGTTATATCCCAAGATCCTGTTATTCTAGGATGTATTGATTTTCTACTAGAAGTTATTAATTGTGTACCTAAATCTGCTCTAAATGCTAAATCTTGAGGTGTAGAATTAATTGTATTACCTTGTGTTGAATATGGGTTAACTACATAATCATAAAATAAACTTTCACTTAATTGCACATCCCAATATCTTATTTCTTGATACGCTCCTGAGAATGGTGCTGCAACTTCTCCATTTATACTTACATTTTCCGTATTTGGGAAACTTGAGGTTGTAACTAAATCAAAGTATTGCCAGTTATGTATTACATTATCGGAACCCGAATGTCCAATTTTATCTCCTATTCTATTTGCTGAGTATAAATAAGCTGGTATTTTATTGCTTGTATAATCTATTGTTGCCATTACTGACCACCACCCTCCATCAAAGAAAGGTAAATCAATACTAGCTGTTTTAGTTAGTCCATTATTTCCATCAGGATAAAATGTTAAAGTACCATAAGCATTAGATTCAGAAGGTGATGAACCACTATAACTTTGAGATGTCATTCCCGATCCTGTATAATCTAAAGTAATAAATGCAGTTGGTGTAGATGAATCCTCTCCAACCCATAAGTTTTGATGTATAGGAGTTGCCGTAAGAGGTACTCCTGGTGTTTTAAATCTAAATTGTAATGTTTTAGGTTTTGTTTCTGTTACTACAGGTGCAAAACCTGTACTTAATTGGAAGGATGATGTTATTTGATTACTTATACCATCAGAATGAAATGCATAATTAAATACATCTTCACTATAATCCCAATCTTGAAAGTCGTTTCTATCTTTACCACCAAATTCGTTTATTCTTAAAATAGTGCTTGGAATACCGTAAGCAGTAATTAATGCTCTTAACCCAGCTATTGTACCTTTTTTCTTAAGTAATAAAGGAATGTTATGGTAAATTCGTTTATATAACTGCTTGTTAACATCGTCTAATGGGACTATATCGTTCGATGCAGATATTGTTGTATCTACGTACTGAAACCCAGAAGGCGTGTTAACTAATCCACCTATTGAACCCGTCATGTTGGGGAATGGGAATGAACTACCTGATGGTGTTATTCCTAAAAATGCGGTATATAAATCGTTTGTATTAAAGTTATTTGAATATAATTTTACACCAAAATCTCTAATAGCATCCGCTACTAAATCCTTAGAAATACCAAAGTCTAAACGGTTATCTGCGTCAAATCTAGTAGTTAAATTTTTAGTATATAACCATGTATTATCATATTGTTGAGCAACCATATCAACGAATAATTCATATTTTGCATTTTCTGGATCATCTTTAAGATATTCTGGTATAGCATTATATAAATAATCTTGATTATCTGCATCATAATTAGAGGCGGATAATGCTTGCCCCCCATAATAAGGACTTTCTTCATCTGTGCTTCCTACCCATGTTAATGCTTCAGTACTACCTGTAGAAAATAAAATGTAAGGTGGTTCTGTATTTTGTTTTGGGTAAGATTTTACTGATCCACTATTAAAGTACATAAAATACTCCCAACCATCTAGGTTAGATATTACTTTTTCAATACTGTTGCTAAGTTCAGCCTTACTAGAGCTATAGTTACCACTATTAAGAGGTAAAGCTTCAATAGAAAGACTTGAAGATTGAATTAATCCTACTTTATAGTAAAAATTATCTAATCTAGTATATGCTGATGAAAAGTGAACGAAATTACTATATTCCTTATAATCAACACTTATGTTAATGTTTTTTCTATTTAATAAATTTTTTACTTGGTTTTGAGAACTAGTTATATCTGTACTTATTAAAGTATTATAACTAAATTCTTGGCCTGATTCCCCTGTTTCTTGTATTGCAGTAATACTATAATTTGGACCCTTTATAAATTGAATGTCATTTGATTCAAAAACAAAAGGTGGGAAAGTAACACTATATGCCTCAGGTTGTGAAATTTCTCCAACTACCCATAATGTTGATTTTAATTCAAATTGTGAAGGTAAAGGTTCATATAATTTAACCAATAATGAAGGTTCTACTGCTGTTGTAGTATCTAATTTTAAATTATTTGCTATTACTTGTTGATCATTACCAAAATTAAGTAAAAAATCTACAAAATATTCTTGGGTTTCACGAAATCCAATAAACTCTTCACTTGAACTAATAATTAATTCACTAGCTATAGTATTACTATTTAATCTTAATTCAGTTCTATCTGAACTAATTTCGCTAATATAATAATTGTTTTCAATATCTGAAGCTATAAGTTTTCTATAGAAATTGTAAGTAGCATAAAAAGTACCCTCATCATAACCTAGATCTGAAAGATTTTCATCTGGGTATAATAAAGTATCTCCATTTATTACGTTATAATTTGTTACAGGTGCTGCTCTTACTGACCCTACTGTAGGAAAAATAAGATTTTTACTTTCATCATAAGCATAATACTCTATATAATCTGTAGACGAAGTAAAGGCAGTATCTAGTCTTGAAGAAGATATTAAATTATTATCTTTTTCACTATATTGTTGAAACTCAAATGTTGTTGGATCAACCTGTACTATATTTATTTTATTTTCTTCCATATTTAGAAAGTAGTGGTATTTGTAGTATTATGGGTTTGTTGTTGTAGGGATTGAACTTATAATATCATTATATTCTTTATTCCCTGATAGATCCTCATTTTGTATGTTATCAGCATCAAAATTAATTTTTTCTCCTGTTAGTGCTTCAGCCGTTGAAACTTGAGATTGTAATAAATCTCTTCTTAGTTGAGTTATTTCTGCTCTTAATGCTACTATTATTTCATTATCTTGATCAAAATTTATATAGTCACCACTGGTTTTTACTAGATATTCATGTGAGTTACTAGACCCATAAGAGGGTATATCATAAAATAGTTCATTATAAAGTTCAAAAAACTTATTTATAGTAACGGTTTCATCTATTTGTTGGTTTACAGAAATGTTACCCAATTGTTGAAATCGAGTATCTATAATTTTAGTGTATTCTGTCTTAGAATATACTTTTTTAATTAAATCTATTTTTTCTGTGTTTCTATCCATTTTATTTTTACCCGTTAACTACTTTAAAGTAATAATTTTCATCCATTACTATAGTTTGACCAGCTATCTCAGTTTGTATCAATATACTATAATATCTTTCGGGCTCCAAACCATTCATGTAAACAGTAAAGAAACTTCCAGTTGAGTCACAACTAATATTTGTAAATTCTTTATCAAAATCAACAACATATTCATTAGTATCTAAATCTTTAATAGCATATAAGGATTGTGATGGCAATGCCATATTAACTGTATAAGCTGATTGTGTTGCAAATGTACGAGCTGGAAATTCTGGGCGTACACTTAATCTAAAATTATTTATACTTTCACTATAAAATACACCTTGATTATTGTCTAATGCTACAAATAAATCAGGAGTATTTATTACCTTTAAACTTCCTGTAACATATGAGGAATCATCCCATTTAATTTCTAATTGTGGGGGATATATTGTATTAGTATCAACTGAATAGTAACTTAATTGTGGTGTAACTGCACTTGAAGTAATAAATTCTTTATTATTTTCCCATTTAACTATAAATCCTTCATTAGCAATTTCAATTTTACCAGCATTAATATTTTTTGAAGATGAGTACCATACTTTTAAGGCATCCGTTACATTAACATTTAAATCTTTGTCACTTCTTAAATTAAAGGATTGTGTAAATTCTAAAGGACCAATTCCCTCATAACCACCAGAACCAGTATACCATATTCCTCCACCTGCATTATTACTTCCTGAAAATGAAGCTGTAATAAGTGGAGAAAACCCACCTGTAGGCCATTTACTTGAACCAGAAAAGTCAGAATATACCCAACTTACACCTGTATGGTTAACAGGTTTATCTAAATATTGACCTGATCCATTATTCCATGTTGCTGCTAAAGGATAAACTTCTATATCTGATTTTAAAATAACATTTGTAGCTTTTGCTACATTTAATTTTAAACTTCCTGAAAAACTATCCCAAGATCCTGTTACTTTTGCTATATTATCAATTACATCTTCTATTTGTGATTGATCAAATTTAATTAAAGACCTTGCTACTTTTGCTACAGGATTTATATTTGTTACTAAATTTGCTACATCTAAAATAGGGTCAAGTCCTGCATTCATTGCTGGATAACCACTATATATAGAAGCGTCTTTTGAGGGGAATAATTTATATACTGCCATAATTATAAGTTTACTACTTTTCCTTTAATATCCCTGTTTGGATATTTTAATTCAAATATACTTGGATCTAATGAAGGAAAGATTGTTCCATTTTGATTTGCACCATTCATATCATAAGCCCATTCTGAATACCCACTATTTGTCCCTGCAATATTGCTTATTACTACAGACTTAACTGTTTGTACTCCTTCTAATGCATCTAACATTACAAATAAATCAGGAATAATTATGGGTTGGTTAATCTGCCATCTATCAGTATTAAAATATGTTTGAAGGGAGACTATACATCTTTCAAGTACCTCATTATTATTAAAATTAGGATAAGTTACAATTTGAAAATTTATACCAAAATTAATAATAAAAGCATCTTTAATACTAATAGTATCACCAATCATTCTATACTCATTAAGGTATGTTCTAACATTTTCTTTTAAAGTATTAGAAGCGGTATTTAAATAATTTTTATCGTTTTCTGTTAATACGTAAAGGTCTAATGTTGTATTAGCTTCACTTGCATTTGGTTTTTGTGTCCATGCTTTTGCAACCCTACCATATCTAGAGGGCATACTTAAAGCTCTTACTAAATAATCATTAGCTGTTACATTTCTTAATTGTGTAGAGAAATTAGATATACTATTTTGTCTTACTTCTTCTATTGTATCCCCATCTTGACCTCCTGAAGCTGCTTCAGGGTTGACAGTTGCTATAGAGTTAAATACATATTGTGATAAATTAGAATCTAATCCACCTTTAATAAATTTTATATTTGAAGTATTAACATTTGTAATAGTATTTGATAATACATTAGATTGAACTCCACCACCGGTATAATACCTTATTGTTAATGTAGTGTTTGAAGGAGCAATACCATATGTGTTTGTAAATACAAAGTTTGTAGGACTATAAGCCGTTGTTAATTTATCTTGTTCAAAAGGTAAACCCAAACCAACATTCATTGAATTTGGAATAATTTCTTCTGTTGTGCTATTTGGATTACCAACTCCAAATTGAAGTTGAAGTTTAGTATTACTTAAAAATCTAGTTGCAAACCTAGTTTCTACGGATTTAGTTTGTAATAAGTAAGGTGTATCCGTATCTAAATAAGTATTTGGATCATTTATATTTGTGTTTCTTATACCATCAAATACTAATTCTTGCCCTAAATAATCAACCTCATACCATTTATTTCCATCAGAATCTATTACATCAACTATACCAGCTATATTAGGTTGGTTGATTTCAAATGTAAGGAAATCTTGTGGAGATCCTACAGATAACGATGTAGTATTAATTTTACCTGAAAAGACGTTTCTTGATTTTTTTAATAGGTAAAAAGAAGGATTACCTCCTGATAGTTGACCAACTGAGACATTAGTTGGATCTAGGGAACTAGATGCTGTAAAATCAATTGGATTATCTAATGTAAAAGTTATAGGTGATGCTGATGTTGTTGTTATTGATGTGTTAGCATCTACGTATAATGCATAATCATAATCAGGAACATATTCATTATTAACTAATTTAGCGGGAACTTGTTGATATACATCTATAATAGTATTTGATAAACCTGTAACTCTAGGTTTATAACCATACATATAAGCCATATCAAATATATTGCTTTGTTGTCTAGTATATTGTAAAAAGTTTTCTTGGATTTGATTATCTAAATAAAAAGATAATACATCCCCTACATATGCTGCCTGTTCTATAAACATCATCCCTGGAGAGGTGTTTGAGAAATCGGTATATGTGGTTGGGAAATATGTTTTGCTATAATTAATTAGCTGAGATCTATATTCCGCAAAATCCTTATTTATATATTTTATGTCTTTTCTTACGGCCATTAGTTAAAATTTAAATTTAAAGTATCTTCAATAGCAGTATTTATAACATTATAATATATTTGTACTGTTACTTCGTTATTATCTGGGTTTTGTAAAACATTTAGTTCTTGAACATTTACTAAAGGAAATTCGGTTTTGATTTTTGTTCCTACATCTTCTCTTAAAAACTCTAGATTTCCCTCTTCTATTTGGGAAAATACAAATCTTCTTAAACCACCACCAAATGCTGGGTTTCCAGGTCTTTCGCCTGGGTTAGTTAAAAAGTAATTAATTAAATTATTTTTAATTGATTCCGCGGTTTGATAATTAGAAGTAAACACACCACCTTCATTAAATGGAAGGTTTACTCCAATACCAATTGATGGAGTTAAATCGTTAACAAATTGATTAGGTGCTCTAAATGCCATATTATACTTTTCCTTTCATTATATTATTAATCATATCCATTGACACATCACCACCTGGCAATTGACCATTTGGGCTTGTTGTATCCATGTTACTACCCATTTGTAGGGGTTGAACGTTTGATGAATTAGCAGACAATGTTCCATTTGCCCCAGGCATCATTCCTCCTAAAACATTTTGAATATTTTCTTTCATTACCATTCTTTTATCTTCAGACATTGGTGTTTGAGCTACTGGGTTCATAGGCCCAGGTGTTCCTATTCCAGTTGAAGGAGAAGGTGATGTAGTTTCGATAACTGTTTGCTTAGGACTGCGTACAGCTTCCATAAGGATGTCTTTTATTTCCTCTTGAATTGCTTCCCTTACGGCTTCCTTTACGATTGTCTTTAATTGACTTAGTTTCATGTGTATGTTACTTTATTATAAATATTAAATTAATCTGCTTTTAAATTATTTTGTACTATATAAAATGATAGTTCGTCTAATAATATTTGATCTTGAGCACTAAATGAAGGTTCTCCTTGTAATATTGTAATTCCTCCTGAATTTTTAGCTATTGCTCTTCTTCTATATTGATTACCTACCTTAAATTTATCTTCTTGTATTACTGATAATTCAAAACCATTTACATTAGTTAATATTGGATTACCTTGTTCTTGTGAGTTAGCTTGTATTGCTAAAAGCTCAGCATTTATTTCTTCCATAGGTATATCACCTCCACAATTTTCTATTAGTTCATCAATACGTTTTAAGTATCTTAATATTATTATTAAAGATATAACTAAAAATATAAGGGATATAAGTAATGCTTTTTTCAAATCTTCAGATATACCAACTAAATCTTTAAGTAACTCTTTAACATCTTCTAATTTTGCTATTAAAGAATAGGGTACACCTACACCTGGAGGTGAGGCTACGGGAAAGTTTAAAGCACTAATAGAACTTTTTACACCCTTAAGTTGAATTGATAGATAAAGAAATATAGCTGCTATTGCTGTGTTAGCTGCTATTACTACCCACATTTGGTTTATTTGTTTAACTATAGAGTTTCTTCTTTTTATAAGTTCTCTTAAAAGCTCATTATTGGGACATACTGCTGTTTCTTGTTCTTCTTTTTCTAATTTGGTAATACCAAACACAACCATTAAAGATATAGCTAAGGGGAATAATTTATTTTGAGCTACTCCTGCAAATGATAATATTTGAGCTTTTATTGTTATTATAGCTATTTGAACCGCTCCTAAACCTATAAGAGCAGCAGTTTCAGCTAGCTTATTCATTTCATTTTTTACCTGATCTGCTCGCCTTTCAGCTTCTTCATCTATATTAATTAATTTTTTTATAGGTAGAATTTGTGGTACTTCACCTGCAAGGGTTATTAAAGATTGTTTATCTGGGGCAAACTGGTCTTTTTTATAAAAAACTGTTGGTTCTAATATAGCTAATCCAGGTAAGGCTTCAATTGATACTGTTCCAAACCTAATCTCATATTCTCCATTTTCATCAGTTTTTATGGTTTTATTACCATCTTTATCATATACATATTCTTTGTATTCTTCCTCTATTTTTATTTGCTTGGGTTTGCCAGTTATTCTATTTGTTTTGCCACTAGGATCATCAATTTTGATCTTTCTAGTTTTGGTTACTAATTTCATTGGGAATAAAACAAGTAAAGGTTGTACTTCAACTCCTTGAATAGGTTCACTTGTTTGCTCACTATACAATCTTCCTTTAGTAGTAAAAGTAGTAATAACAGGTTTGTATTTTTCAAGTTGTTCTTTAGTTGCTTGAAAATCCTCAACATTACCTTTTACATCTTCAGCTTTCGCTATTATTTCCTTACCCTTAGGGGTTGACAGAAACGATTTACCTAAACCTAATAATGTTTTTTCATCTATCATATTAGGTAGTTTTTACTTTTTTAGATTTATAATCACCTGCTTGTGATCTGTTAGATATGTTATCTAATACACCTCCGGATTGACTAAGAATGTTAGCCAAAGATGAAGCAATGGGAAGAGATCCTTCTTTACCTAAAGCACTACATAAAGTTTTTAGATTATCTATTAATGCTGTAAAATCATCTATAAATGTATCACCTAAAATTACGGATTCAGATGCATTTTGTTTACCTAATGAAACAATACCTTTATCGGATACAATATTCACATTTTTTGTTTGTGATTGTATTCCTAAATCTTCAATTGAGGTTAATACTATAGATTTTTTAGAAGAAAACAATATACTATCTGTATATGTGTTAAATAATAGTCTACCTGAATTTAATATTACTTGGGGGTTATTATATGATTTTGGTGATTTCGGTACTGGGGTTATTATATTTGAATAAGGTATAGTTGAACCTTCACCCTCTTTAGTTGAGGCTACTGCTATATCAAATGGTATTTTTTGAGTAGAAGTTAAATATATAGACGTAGGGTCATTATTTATATCTTCTGTTATAGGTAAATACCCCTCAGATGAACTATTTAAAGGTTGACCATTTTTAATAATAGTAATTGGATCGCCATTTTTAGTATTATTACCTGCAGACCAATTATTAGTAATAATACCTCCCGCTTTAGAAGTATTACCTAATCTAATACTATTACCAAATCTACCTTCAAATACATTATCACCCGCAAATGGTAAAATAGGATGAATATCTCCTTTTTCTTCAAAAGTTCCACCACTATTACCATTTAAATCTATACTTTGTTTTTGGGTTGTAGGTCTACCTACATTTCCTGCTTCTATAGAAGTATAAGATTTATTTAAAGAAGGGGCAACATTATTGTCAGTATTTAAACTTATAGGTACAGCATTCATATGTTGATTATTCCATAATGAAGTAATACTTACATAAAAATTCTTTAATTTAGCTCCCACATCGGGATTTTCATTTGATGGTCCCTTTACAATAAGTACATACTCATTAACTAAAGGGTAATTTTTTAAATTAGGAAATAAGGGAGTAGCTAATTGAAGAGTAGCATTATCTACAATTGTATTACCAGGAATTTTAGCTTCAGAAAAGTTAATTGTTCCAATTCCCGACCATTCACCTGTTTTTTTAAATAAGTTAGAATTAGAATTAAGATTAATATCTACAACTCTAGCAACTATAAACTTACCAATTTGTGAGGCCTCATTAACATTCCCACCCATACTTGAATTAGTATTAGGTGATGCTTGAAATAATCTAGAAATTCCAGTTTTATTTACTGCCATCTTTTTTTTCTTCGTAATTTTTATTAAGGTTATCTAATTCGGCCATTAATTGGTTTTTTTCTTCTTCCGTTATACCCATAGAATCCTCACTAACTGAATTGTTAACTACACGTTGAATAATTGTAGCCATTTTTATTAGTTGCTCGTCATTACGAACACCAATTTCCATATATTCTTTTATAAGGGGAACAATCAAAGTAGCATCACCGATATCTTTAATCAATGGCTTTAGTTCTGATATTAATCCCCCTATTTGTTGTTGCTTTGATTTTTGGTTATCATATATCTCACTTAATATGTCTGAGAATTTTTTACTGCCAAATACAACACTGTCTAATGCGCCCATAATGTTATTTTATTATAAATATGGATATAAAAAGGAATTAGAATCTAGCGTAACCGTTTTCTAAATAAAATATATATTGTTCTTTAAAAATACCATGTAATTTGTCAGCAATTTTAGTTATTTTAGGAGTTTTAACGTTTATAATTTCACGAATGTAAATATAAAGTGCTTTTTTATTAAAAACCTCTATAGTTTCTCGTTTACGAAATAACTCTAAAATAGCATCTGCAATTTGGGCATCATTCTTTTTAGGAAATAAGGTATAAATATTCTTTGTAACATGATCAACAAATATATCAATATATTTATCTAAATCTGTTTTAATAATTTCATCCCCCATTTTATATGTGTGGGTTGAATGTTCTCCAGTTAATACATCAACTGGTACCTTTTTAATTTTTTTAGTATAATTCTTAGTGTTATATAATATTAACCAACGTTTTACTATTGTACCAAAATACGAGTAAGCCTTAGCTCCTCGTGTTGGGTCAAATAAATGTATTTTAGATAGTAGAAAAACAATTATCTCATGTTGGAGATGTTCTAAATTTTCTACCTCTGTATGGTAAAATTTAAAGGTGTGGATTATATTTTGGGTAAGTTTAAAGAAAGCATAGTGTATTTCTTTTTCATAAATTTTACTCCTCATTTCCGAACAGGGAGTATTGTTATATAATACGATAGCGTCTTCTGTGTCTTGAGTGAAGTAGTTCTTACTCTTAGGTCTGCGTTTTTTCTTTAATGGGATCATAAATGTTATTGGACTTTAAATCTTGATAATGCGGTTTGTAATACCTTTATTTGATCAAAAATCCAACCTATTTCATCATCACCTTTAAATACACCTTTAGAATCTATGTCTTGTAGACGCTTATCTGATATATCTAATTGTTTTGAAAATTCTGTTATATAACTATTTTGGTTGATAATTATTTCTAGCATTTTTTCATTCTTCTTTAATAGGTTTATGGTCGTGTATCCTAAGACAACGACCAAAATTCCTAATATAATAAGTGCTATATTTAATATCATAAGCTATCTAACATGTTTTTTAATCCCACACTAGACACTGTGTTAAGTGCCTTTTGTTTTGAATTACCCTTTTGATTTGACGTCAATGTATAATTCTTTTTTGGCGTCGCCACGCTATTTTGTGTAAACTTTGGAAGCCATTCAATTTCAAATTCAATACGCGCAGCCATCATATCTGCTTGGTGCAAAATAAATGGAAGTGATGTGCGAGGTTTTTGTTCGGGCATGAATGCTTTTAAATATTTCTCATTAGCTGAATCATATAAACCATCATGAGTCTGGATAGCTAACATTTCATTAAATGTATATTTGATATCATGTTGTTGAAGTAAAAATAATCCACGATCTGGAACGGCTGCGAAGGGTAATGCCTTATTAAACATATAATCTTCACCTAATTTATCACGTCTCCAATTATCTGTCTGGGGTACATATGCTTCTTCAGTATCAGATCCCATTTTACCTAGGTCATGGTTAATCGCGGAAAATACCAACTCTTCCTGGGTAAATGTCGTCATATCACAACCAAATCCTTCCCATACAGCGGACATGGACAAAGCTGCTTTTACTACTCTATTAACGTGATCTACATACCCACCTGGAAATGCTGAATGGTATTCTTTCTTATGAGCTGCAGGCATTAATATAATACGGTCTTCATATTTTTTATAGAAATCAAGTAAATTCTGTTTACGATCCCCAGTAATATACGTTTCAATGTTAGTGTTGAATTCGATCCAATTTGATTGGAGTTGTTCTGCTGTTAATTTCATAACCTATTTTTTTTTAATTTAACTAATGGTATTATCCTGCTCTATCATTGATTGTAAATCTTCAATAATAACTTCACTACTTTCAATTCTTTTACGAAAAGTATTAGCTGTTTCTCTTTGATCTCCTACCATACGTTTCATTTCTAACATCCCGCTAGATAATTGTAATAACTTTTTCTCAAATAAATTTTTATTTCTCATAATTGTTAATTTTAATAACGGGGTTATTATATTCCCCTTTTGTTTATAGTATTTTGTTGCCTTATTTTTCCTATTCTTTTTATCCCCTTTTATTTCCTAAACCTGTATTACAAATCTACGTAAAGTTTTTCTGGTATCCACGTTATTTTATATATTTCTTTTAAGTTTTTTTAAATTTAGCAACTTTTCGCATTTCTCGTATTGCTCTGTATCCTCAAAATATTGAAGTGCCTTACCTAAAATTGTTAAGAAGGGTTCTACTTTAAAATCCAACACGGCATCTAAATGATTTGAATCTGTTAAATCTATTTGATTAATATAAAACCAAGCCCTATTATATACTGTAAAGGTCGATGCCTCTTTAGTTTGTTCTATATTATAATTAGGACTTTCTTTAGATAAGAATTGACTTAACTTTTTATGGAATACTTCATGGTTTTGTATTAACTTAGTAAACATACCAATCTTAGATAAGGGATCTTCCATTAAGTTATTAATGGGCAAATCTTTTTCTGCATTCATATCACTAGAAAACAAGTCAAAAATTTTATCTTTATCTATCATGTTCATAAATATGTTATTTTCTAATATTTTCTAGTTTTTCTAATTCAATCTCTATATCCTTAGCAATTTGCTTTAAAATATTGTATTCTTTTACAACATCTTTCTTTTTTAGATTATCTGGATGATATCTCCAAATCTCTTCTATTACTGTTGTTGTGGCAACTAAATCATTTATTAATTCAGTCTTTAAATAATTTATTTCTGATTGTTCCATAATTTTTAATTTAATTTATAATATTTAACTTCTGTTTCTGTTTCTTTAGGCTCCCAGGGAAGATCATCTCCCATTAATTTATTTAACTCTTGAATTCTCTTACTCTCTACAAGGAAATCAATGGTTGTTTGCATTACTATCATGATATATAATCTTTACCTATTAATTTTATAGAGGATATTGCCATATCTAAATCTATTTGAAAAAATTCTCTCTGCGAGTTAACGCGATACTCATTTAATGCATGATGTACTGCGCCCTCCAAATGTTCGCCGTTAAAACAACGGAAAGCCCACGCAACTTCGTATGGAAGCGCCACACCAGTAGCATTAGATATTTGCTTAGCTCGCTCATCTGGAGTTAATTTAGTATACCCTATCTTATATATACCAGGTTGTACTGGGTTTGATAAAATATATACCCATTGATCACCTTCACCCTTACCTGAAAACATATTTCTTTTTCTAGATGTAAAATATGTAACATCTTCCCAACCGTCTCCTCTATCTGATGGAGTGATTGAAAAAGTAGAAGCAGAAGATATACTTGTATCATTATAATTCTCCTTTAAAGGAATAAACTGCTTAGATTCTTGTTCTGTTATACGTTTCATATTTTTTTTTTTATTTTATTTCTAATAAACCAATAAATTTCTTTTTTATTATCTCCAACATGAAAATAGTCAACCCTAGTTTTAGATAAATCTTTAGTTAAATACTTTTTAGAAAATTTAACCAATGATGAATTAGCATTTTTAGAAATAGAACTATAAGTATAATTTTTTATGTATTTATCTTTTTTAAATTGCTCACCAAAGATGTCATTACCATTATATCTTTCACCACTAGGAATAGAAAAATTATAACCCGCTATTAAATTATTATTTACATCATATCTATATTCTTGATATGGAGTTGAATTATTTAAATTATTATGAGCATAGATAGAATCAAATTGGATATTATCTTCTTTAAACCATTCCCTTTTAAAATTAAATTTCAAAATAGATCGGTTAACAGAATCAGTATTAATATAAAAATAAAAAGCTATTACTTTATTATTTAAGGTTCTAACACACCCATCAGTTAAATCATTATATTTTATATCCCAAAATTCCTTAAATTTATCTGGGATTTTATTATTAAGAGAATTTACTAATTCTTCATTAAAATATACTTTATTTAATATTTCCATTATTCTACGATTATTTTAAATGATTTTTCTACAATTTCTCTAGGACCCATATCATTATTAAATGTAGTTTTAATAAATACTTGTAAAGTATCACCAACCATCTCATTATCTAAAAATATTTGTTGTCTAGGGTTATAATTATATTTACTATATGTACCTAATAAAGTCTCAGCATAGGGACATTCCCAACAAAAATTCTTTTGTATTTGATAACCAGCAATATTCAGAGGAGGCATTATCCTTACTATATCTGATAAAGTATATTCAATATCCCCAATAGGAATTGGATTATTAAACCCACCTCCTGTAAACCAACTTAATACTGAATATGTAGGTACAGTAAATCGTAAATTATCTAATGCTATCCAATAATCAGAGGAGGCATTATCCTTACTATATCTGATAAAGTATATTCAATATCCCCAATAGGAATTGGATTATTAAACCCACCTCCTGTAAACCAACTTAATACTGAATATGTAGGTATAGTAAATCGTAAATTATCTAATGCTATCCAATAATCAGAATCATATTGTGTTTCAATTAAAGGTACTCCATTAATAACTGCATTAACTTCATCTAATTCACCCCTAATAGTAAAATATTTGGGACCATAATAAAAAATATGCCAATATCCATTATCATCTTGATAAGCATTGGGTTGAACTAATTCATCTATGAAAAATTCTGCATCACAATTACCATCTACGCAAACATTTTCCATCATCTCCTCTGGGCTGCATGCCCAGAAGAGGATTACTAAAAATATATAAATTAACTTTCTCATTATGCTGCGAATTCTAATGCTTTACTAAACATTTTCTTGTTTACATCCTGGTCTTGCTTGAAATTCTTAATAACTCGCGCTTGACGTTTTTTTCCTGATTTAGTAATGTATTCGAAATTACCTTCAATAATATTCTCCTGAACACGATTAAATACTTCCCAAAGCATATTACCTTCATCCTTCTTACGTTGAGCTTCTAAAACTTCCTCAATTGCGTGTTTATCAAAGGTATTATCCGTACCTTCTACTCTAATATTTAGAAATGATTTGGCAAGATCAAACATTTGCTCCTCTTTCAATTCAATATCCTTCATTTTATTCATCGCTTCAACAGTTAAAGGTAATTTTTCAACCATCTCTTTAATAGTATCCTGTAAAGTTGAGAAATCATAACCCATATGACGAATCTTAATATCCTCAAATGTATCTGTAGCTATAACTAAACCATTCTCGCAAATCA
>Ga0208814_1000427_pt1 | contig 27039 bp, 12 predicted proteins | sample MalvirAntarct_55_FD_184253 | JGI IMG/M metagenome (GOLD analysis project Ga0208814, IMG submission 184253) | Marine viral communities from the Global Malaspina Expedition - Malaspina viral metaG Antarct_55 (SPAdes) (version 2) | ecosystem: Environmental > Aquatic > Marine > Oceanic | place...
ACGCACGTTTTGGGATTTTGTCCAAATCTGGCGCCGATGCTAAGAAGATGTTCACGGATAAGGTGGTACCGATATCCGTTAATTACCCATTCTTTTTCAAGCCCATCCAGGACGGAATGGACCGTCCAAAGACCGAGTTGGCCTACAGGGTCCCAGCCAGCAAGTTCACCAGAAGAAGTATTACCTCGTCCGACAAAACCGAGGATCTCGCCGGGCTTGACACGACCATCGATTGGAAGAACACGGGTGACAACGCCTACGATGGGGAGAAACTCAAACTCCTCGTCCACGATGAATCGGGGAAGTGGGAACGCCCGAACAACATCCTCAACAATTGGCGTGTTACGAAAACCACCCTTCGATTAGGTAGTAGAATTATTGGAAAGTGTATGATGGGATCAACGTCAAATGCTTTAGATAAAGGTGGTAGAAATTTTAAAAAATTATATGATGACTCAGACGTCAACAAAAGAAATGCGAATGGACAGACTCGTTCGGGACTCTATTCTTTGTTCATTCCTATGGAATGGAATTACGAAGGATACATCGATTCTTATGGCTTTCCTGTCTTCGACACACCATCAAAAAATACCAAAGGTCCTCATGGGGTCTCTATTAAAATAGGCGTATTAGAATATTGGGAAAATGAAGTAGAAGGATTAAAGAATGATCAAGATGGATTAAACGAGTTTTATAGACAATTTCCACGTACTACTAAACACGCGTTTAGAGATGAATCTAAAATGTCTTTATTTAATCTTACTAAGATATATGAGCAGATAGATTACAACGAAGAAATGTCTCATAAAAATTTAGTTACTCAAGGTAATTTTCAATGGGAAAATGGTATTAAAGATACTAGAGTTATATTCATGCCTAACAAAAACGGTAGATTTTATATATCTTGGATACCAAATATAAACTTACAAAATAGAAACATAATTAAAAATGGTATTAAATATCCAGGCAACGAACACTTGGGTGCTTTTGGTTGTGATAGTTATGATATATCAGGTACAGTTGACGGTAAAGGATCTAACGGATCTTTACATGGTTTAACTAAATTTAGCATGGAAGATGCTCCACCTGATCATTTTTTCTTAGAGTATATCGCTCGTCCACAAACCGCAGAAATATTTTTTGAAGATGTATTAATGGCTTGTGCTTTTTATGGCATGCCAATATTATGTGAAAATAATAAACCAAGATTATTGTATCACTTTAAAAGAAGAGGTTATAGAGGTTTTGCAATGAACAGACCAGATAAAAAGTATAATAAATTATCTGTAACAGAAAGAGAAATAGGTGGAATACCTAATTCAAGTGAAGACATAAAACAAGCTCACGCAGCAGCTATTGAAACATATATAGAAGATGCTATTGGCTTTTTAGGCGAAAACTATGGAGATTTATATTTTCAAAGAACTTTAGAAGATTGGGCTCAGTTTGATATAAACAATAGAACAAAGCATGATGCTTCTATTAGCTCTGGACTTGCTATAATGGCTTGTAACAAGAATAGATATGCACCAGTTAATATAACTGTTAGAGAAAAGATAAATTTAGGTTTTAAAAAATACGACAACAAAGGCTCGGTTTCAAAAATAATAAAATAAATGAATACATACACAAATAAAAATAGTGCTTTTCCTAGCCAAGTCGTTAGTGATGAAGAAAAAAATTCATTAGAATATGGAACTAGAGTTGCGCAAGCTATACAAGGTGAATGGTGGACACAAGGAGGAGAAGGTAATAGATTTGCTAGTTCTTTTAATAGATTCCATAGTTTAAGATTGTATGCTAGAGGAGAACAACCTGTTCAAAAATATAAAGACGAATTATCTATTAACGGTGATATGTCTTATCTTAATTTAGATTGGAAACCAGTTGCGGTTGTTTCTAAGTTTGTAGATATAGTAGTTAATGGTATGTCACAGAAGGATTACAAAATAAAAGCTTACGCTCAAGATCCTTCGTCTATGAAGCAAAGAACTAAATACGCTCAGTCTTTATTAAAAGACATGAAGGCAAAACCGTTTACAGATGCTGTTAAAGAACAATTAGGGTTTGATTTAACTGAAAATGATCCAGCTGTAATACCTGAAAGCCAAGAAGAACTGGATTTACACATGCAGTTAACTTACAAGCAGTCAGTAGAAATTGCAGAAGAGGAAGTAATAAATAATGTATTAGATAGAAATAAATTTGATGTATTAAAAAGAAGATTTAATTATGATTTAACTGTACTAGGTATTGGAGCAGTTAAAACTAATTGGAATAAAGCAAATGGTATAAAACTAGAATATGTAGACCCATCTAAATTAATATATTCTTACACAGATGATCCAAACTTTGAAGATATATATTATGTTGGCGAAGTTAAGTCTTTAACAATACCTGAAATTAAAAAACAATTTCCAAACTTAACATCTGAGCAATTAGAAAAAATACAAGACCAAGGAAGTAGCAATAGATCACAAACTTTTGGATGGCAAACTTACGATAGAAACACTATACAAATTTTATTTTTTGAATACAAAACTTACAATGATCAAGTTTTTAAAATAAAAAAGACTGAACAAGGTTTATTAAAAGCTTTAGAAAAACCAAGCACTTTTAATCCACCAGAAAATGATGGATTTGAAAGAGTATCTAGAACTATAGAAGTTTTATACAAAGGAGCTAAAGTTTTAGGCAACAATGAAATGCTACAGTGGGAATTAGCAGAGAACATGACAAGACCTACTGCTGATACTACAAAAGTAGAAATGAGTTACAGCATATGTGCTCCTAGAATGTATTTAGGTAAGGTAGATTCATTAGTTAGCAAGATAACAGGTTTTGCTGATATGATTCAATTAACACATCTTAAACTACAACAAGTTATGTCTAGAATAGTACCAGATGGTGTATTTTTGGATATGGATGGATTAGCAGAAGTTGACTTAGGTAATGGTACAAATTATAATCCAGCTGAGGCTTTGAATATGTATTTTCAAACAGGTTCTATAGTTGGTAGATCACTTACTCAAGAAGGTGATATGAACAGAGGTAAAGTACCTATACAAGAATTAAGTAGTTCTAGTGGTCAAGCTAAAATTCAAAGTTTAATACAAACTTATCAATATTATTTACAAATGATAAGAGATGTAACTGGACTTAACGAAGCTAGAGATGGTAGTGCTCCAGATAAAGACGCTTTAGTTGGTTTGCAAAAAATGGCAGCCAACGCATCTAACATAGCTACAAGACATATACTGGATGCTAGTTTATGGTTAACACTTAGAACATGTGAAAACATTTCTTTAAAAGTTGCAGACTCAATACAATATCCTTTAACTTTAAACTCATTACTTAATAGTATATCAGTATATAATACTGAAACATTAAAAGAAATAAGCAATTTAAATCTTCATGATTTTGGTATATATCTAGAATTAGAACCTGAAGAAGAAGAAAAACAAATGCTAGAGCAAAACATACAAGTTGCTTTGCAATCAGGCGGTATTGATTTAGAAGATGCTATTGACTTACGTCAAATAAGAAATCTTCAACTAGCTAATGATATGCTAAAAATAAAGCGCAAGAAAAAACAAGAAGAAGATAGAGCGCAACAACAGCAAATGATTAAATCACAGGCTAACGCTAATGCTGAAACTGCCGAAAGAGCTGCTATGGCTGAAGTTCAAAAAAATCAAGCTTTAACAGAGCAAGAAGTAAACATACAGCAATCTAAGTCTCAAATGGAAATGCAAAGAATGCAAATGGCATCTCAAATCAAACAACAAGAGATGGAGATTAAATTTGGCTATGATTTACAATTAGCTAATGTTCAGTTAAGCGCAGTTAAAGAAAAAGAGCAGTTTATTGAGGATAGAAAAGACAAACGTACTCAAATACAAGCTACACAACAAAGTGAAATGATTAGTCAAAGACAAAATGATTCTATGGCTAAGAATTTTGAATCAAGCCCTACTATGGGTGGATTTGGCGCGCAAGAATTAGCGCCTCAATAATTTTATTAATAATTATATAATATTTTATCATGTCAGAATTAAAAGAAGAAGTACAAAAAGAAGGTGACTTTAAAATTAAATCAGCCAAAAAAACTAAACCTAAGCAATTAGTGCCAGATTCAACTGCTGTTCCAAAAATGGATTTATCTAAACCAGTTAAAGCAGAGGAAAAAGCTGAAGTCCCTAAGTTAGATTTAACTAAAAAAACAGAAGACGATGCCATTCAAATCGGAGAAACAGAAAAAGTGGTTGTGGGCGAACAAACCGGAGATAGCGCTAAGGTGGACAAACAAATACCAGAGCCCATCAAAGCTACTGAAAATGAGTCGCCGATTCAAGAAATAACAAAAGAAGAAGTAAAACAAGTAACTAGTGAAGTTAAAGAAGCTTTACGTGATGAGAAAGTTTTAGGTAAAAAATTACCAGAAAATATTGAAAAACTAGTTAGCTTCATGGAAGAAACTGGTGGAAACATAGAAGACTACGCAAGATTAAACGCAGACTATTCTAATGTAGATAATAATGTTCTGTTAAAAGAATATTATAAAAAAGCAAAACCTCATTTAAACGAGGAAGAGATTGACTTTATCATGGAAGATAATTTTCATTTTGATGATGAGGTAGATGAGGAGCGAGACATCCGAAAAAAGAAACTCGCAAAAAAAGAAGAAGTTGCAAAAGCTAAAGACTATTTAGAGGACTTGAAAACTAAATATTACGACGAGATCAAGATGAGACCGGGCGTAAATCAAGAACAAAAAAAAGCCGTTGACTTTTTCAACCGATATAATGACGAGCAAGAAGAAGCAAGGCAGAAACATGACAGGTTTTTAAACGAAACTAAACAAATTTTTACTAATGAATTCAAAGGTTTTGATTTCGAAGTTGGTGAAAAAAAGTATAGATATGGTGTTAAAAATCCAGCTAAAACTGCTGAAAATCAATCAGATATTAACAACTTTGTTGGGAAGTTCCTAGACGCAGAAGGTAATGTTAGTGATCCTAAAGGTTATCACAAAGCTCTTTACGCCGCTCAAAACGTAGACAATATAGTAAATCATTTTTATGAACAAGGTAAAGCTGATGGTGTTAAAACCGTAATCGAAACCTCTAAAAATCCTACTAGTGATGTAAGAAAAACATCCACAGGGGAAATGTTTATAGATGGATTTAAAATAAAATCTTTATCTGGCGGTGTTAGTAGCTCTAAGTTAAAAATTAAAAAAAGATAATTAACATTTAAAATTAAAAACAAAAATTATGGGAACATTAAGTCCGCAATTTGGCACGTTACAACCCTCACAAACTCAACAATTAACAACAGGAAATTACTTACAGTGGACCAACAATGGTGGTGGAGCTGGAGTACCTGGAAATTTTGTTGATTTTGCTCAACAATATTTACCTGAAGTTTACGAAGCTGAAGTAGAGAGATATGGAAATAGAACTCTATCTGGTTTTTTAGGAATGGTTGGAGCTGAGATGCCAATGACATCTGATCAAGTAATTTGGTCTGAACAAAATAGATTACATATCGCATACGATGGCTGTTCATTAGCTATTGGTGGTATATTATTAAACATTAACCCTGCTGCTACAGCCGGTGTTACAAATACAATTTTTCCTAACATGACAGTAGTTGTTATGGATCCTGCAAATCCTGCTGGAGCTGTTCACTGTTTTGTTGGTAGATCTGGAGCTACGGTTGCTGGAGCTGCTGCTATTGGAGCAAACGTAGTGGAATTATTTCCATACGATGCTGCTTTTGCAAGTGGAGCTGCTGCTAATGTTGCTGCTATCACAGGATTAAAATGCTTTGTATATGGTTCTGAATTTGCTAAAGGTTCTGGATTAGCTGCTGCACAAGGTGGTAATGGTGGTGTTGTACAAGAAAGTATTACTCCATCTTTCACACAGTTTTCAAACTCTCCAATCATTATTAGAGATAGATATGCTATATCTGGATCTGATACTGCACAAATTGGATGGATTGAAGTTGCAACTGAAGACGGTCAAGGAGGATACTTATGGTATCTAAAAGCTGAGTCTGAAACTAGATTACGTTTTGAAGATTACTTAGAAATGAGTATGATTGAAGGTGAATTAGCTCAGGTACTTGGTGGTAACTCTTTCGGTACTCAAGCTGCTGCTGCAAACGCCAACTTAGCTGCTGGTGGTTTTAGCGCTGCTGTTGCTGCAAAAGGAACTCAAGGTTTATTCTCTGCTATAAACGCAAGAGGTAATGTACTATCTGGTTATGCTGGAGGTTTACAAGACTTTGACGAAGTGTTAGCAAATTTAGATTCTCAAGGAGCTATTGAAGAAAACATGCTTTTCTTAGATAGAAAAACTGAGTTACTATTTGATAACATGTTAGCACAACAAAATTCTTACGGAGCTGGAGGTACATCTTACGGTGTATTTGAAAACTCTGAAGATATGGCACTTAACTTAGGATTTTCTGGATTCAGAAGAGGTTCTTATGACTTCTACAAGACTTCATGGAAATATTTGAATGATGCTTCTACAAGAGGTGGTTCTTCAAATTTTGTTAATGGTGACAATATCGATGGTGTATTAATTCCAGCTGGAACTTCTACAGTATACGATCAGTTACTAGGAACAAACATAAGACGTCCTTTCTTACACGTAAGATACAGATCTTCAGAAGCTGATGACAGAAGAATGAAATCATGGCTAACAGGTTCTGTTGGTGGTGCATTTACTTCTGCATTTGATGCAATGGAAGTGAACTTCTTATCAGAAAGATGTTTATGTGTACAAGCTGCAAACAATTTCGTATTGTTTACTGCTTAATATTTATTGTGATATTTACCCTCGTAAAAACTACGGGGGTAATTATTACTCTTATTTTTTTTATAAACTATTTAATTATATTATATTATGTTACAAAGTACAAAAGTAGACGCCCTAGAGGCAGAAAAAAACTGGGAAATAAAAGATAGAAATTATTTTCTTTCAAGAAACAGAAAGCCAGTTACATTTACAATAAAATCAAAACATACTGAAAAGTATCCGTTATTACATTTTGATCCAACAACTAACACGCAAAGAGCATTACGCTACGCTACTAATCAAAACTCTTGTTTTGTAGACGACCAAAAAGGTGAAAGTACATTAGGACATATAATGTTTAAAGACGGAGCGTTGAATGTTCCAAAAGAATATCAAGCTTTACAGAAATTACTATCTATATATCATCCAGATCTTAACTTGAGATACGAAGAGTATAAACCAAGTCAAATAGCTAAAGATGAGTTAGTAGATTTAGAAGTAGAACTAATGGCTATGAACATAGCGAAGAACATGGAGATTGACCAAGTGGAAGCTATACTTAGAGTAGAGCACGGATCAGCAGTTGCTAACCTAAGTTCTAAAGAACTAAAAAGAGATATTTTAGTCTTTGCTAGAAGAGAGCCTAGAACACTTATTGCATTAGCACAAGATGAAAATGTTTTGCTAAGAAACTTTGGTATAAGAGCGGTGGAAGATCAAATTATAGATTTATCACAAGATCAAAGAACTTTCAAATGGAAGAAAAATGGTAAAAAATTGATGACTGTTCCTTTTGACGAACAACCATACTCAGCACTAGCTGCTTGGTTTAAGACAGATGAAGGAGTTGCAGTGTACAAATCAATAGAGAAAAAAATCTCTTAACCTGTAATACTAATAATTAGGCGGCTTCGCGCCGCCTTTTTATTATAATAAAAAAAACACACAATGGCAATAAACGTAGATACTGTATACAAGACAGTCTTATTAATCCTTAATCAACAACAAAGAGGATATATGACACCTGATGAATTCAACAAAGTTGGCACACAGGTACAGTTAAGTATTTTTGAAACTTATCAAGATGATTTAAACCAACAATACAGAACGCCACAAAACGATACTGAATACGCAAACCGCGTAACAAACATTGAACAAAAACTACAACCTTTTCAAAAATATATAAACAACGCTTCTACAGCAGGAGCTATTACTGGTAATAATCCTTTTACTTTAAACGTAAGAGTGTATCCAGATGACACACCTGGTCCATTAAATGATATATACAAAATAGGTTCTATAATATACCAAGGCATACAACTAAGTCAATATGCACAAAGAAACGAGATAACACAATTACTTCTATCTCCTTTAACACAACCAACAACTTCTTTTCCTATATATTTATTAGAGGCAGGCGCAGATACAACACCTAGTAATTCATTACTATCTGTTTATCCTACTACTATTGTTACTGCTAATGATATTAATATATCATATTTAAAAAAACCTAAAGATGTTTTTTGGGCATCGTCACCAGGTTTACTAGGTCAGTTGTTATTTAACGCGGATGAAGCTCAAAACTTTGAATTAAGCGTAACAGAACAAACAAGCGTTATAACTAAAATATTAATATATGCTGGTGTTATAATAAACGATCCTACTATAATACAAGTTGCTTCTCAACAAGTAAATCAAGAAGAACAAAACTCTAAAAGCTAAAATATGTCTACACCTAATGGCGGTTTAATAACTGAAACAAATATACAATACTATGAAGGTGCTCAGCAATTCTTCATAAGCACGCTTACTCAAGGATCGGTTACTACAACTTTTAATACTGATTTAATATTAGGATCTTCTACTAGTTGGAATCCTAGTGACTCTGATTACGCTTTAAATAATTTTCTTATATTTACTAGCGCTAATGGAATAACGTTTGTTCCATATATAACTTCATACATAGTAACAGGTAATACTATAACTTTTCCAGGTAATCTACCGCAGTTTAGTTATGTAAGAATTCAATTAAAAAGCACTGCTGTAGAAAATAACTACGGAAGTTATGAATACACAAAGTTAAACGATATTATAAATAACTTTATAGTTGGGTACGTTGGTCAAGATAAACTAATACCTAGAGTAAATAGAACAGATGTTATATTTCATGCTAAACGTGGATTACAAGAATTTAGTTTTGATACTTTAAAAAGTATTAAATCACAAGAGTTATCTGTACCTGGATCATTAAGTGTTCCAATGCCTCAAGATTATGTTAACTATGTTAAAATGTCATGGGTTGATGCTATAGGTGTTAAACATACTATATATCCTACACAATTAACTAGCAGTCCAAGTGAAGCTCCATTGCAAGATAATTTTGGTGATATTATACAAGATCAATTTGGTGAAAACACAGAAGGTAGTTCTCAAACAGATGAAAGATGGGCTGCTAATAATCCAGCTAATATAACTGGCGCTAATATTAACAACAACATGTCTGATTGGTGGGGTATGAACAGCTGGGGTTATGGTTTTCAAAACTATGGCCAAAGGTATGGTGGCGATCCTGTCAACATGCAAACAAACGGTTGGTTTACAATAAACGAAACTACAGGTACTATATCATTCTCTAGTGATTTAGCTAATAAACTTATATTGCTAGAGTACATTTCTGATGGACTTGCTTATGACTTGGATACTAAAGTACCAAAGATGGCTGAATCAGCTATGTACGCTCATCTAAGTTATTCTATATTGTCAACTAGAGCTAATATACAAGAGTACGTGGTTCAAAGATACAAAAAAGAAAGGTCTTCAGAATTAAGAAACGCAAAGATAAGATTGTCTAACATTAAGCTTGATGAAATAGTTCAAGTAATGAGAGGTAAATCTAAATGGATAAAATCATAATACATGGCTGAAATTAAAAATACCTTTTTAAAAGGTAAAATGAACCAGGATCTTGACTCTCGATTATTACCTAACGGTGAATATCGAGAAGCTATTAATTTAATGATTAGTAGATCAGAAGGCTCTACTGTTGGCGAGTTTGAAAACATGCTAGGAAATACATCTATTAAAACTCTAAATGCAATTAACGCTAGAATAATAGGTCATTATGTAAACGAAACTACAAATAAAGTATATTTATACGCTACTGATTGGGATAGCCCTAATGGCGTTAGATCTGTTGATAAAAAACATTTTATATACGAATTAGATTTATCAGCTCCATATAATTTAGTTACTTTAGTTACTGGTAATTTCTTAAATTTTAATCAATCTTTCCCAATAACAGGAGTTAATTTAGTTCAAGATTTATTATTTTGGACTGATAACTTAAATCAACCAAGAAAAATAAACATAAACTTAGCTAATCCAAGTCCTGTACAAAGTATTCCTACTCATTATTCATCTGAGGATAATATTTCTGTAGCAAAATATGCTCCATGTGATCCTGTTATAGTATTAGACAGAGTAATTCATAAAGTATCATTAGTAACAACGGTTCTTAGTACAACTATTACGCCAGCTAGTATTGTTGGTATAAAAATAGGTGATATAGTTAGCCAAGCGTCTACCATAGTTCCACCAATAGCTTCTTCACCATGGAATCAATACATATACGTAGTTGCTATAGAGCCCACGGATGCTGCTGCAAACTCTATAGTATTATCAAAATCTGTAACCATTCCAACTGCTGATTTTGAAATAGCTTTTCAAAGACCAGGAATGACTAATAAAACAGAGCAATTTTTACCAGGTGGTAAACAAGTTTCACTATCTGCAGCAGTAACTGGAACTTCTCCTAATCAAGTATATGAATTTTTATTACCAGCGACAGATCATTATGCGGATATTATACCTAAAATAGGATGGTTAGTTTCAGGGCCAGACACTACTATAGAAAGTAACACTACTATAACTTCAGTTGTCGCAAGCTTTGCAGCAACAACCGGAACAGCTCCCGATACACAAGATAATATAAAATGGACAGTAACGTTATCTAAAGCAACGACTGTTTGGGGTATAAATCAAGCAATAAAAATTGGATTAAACCCTAATTTTGATATTAGTTGGACAGGTGATGCAGATTTTTTAGAAGATAAATTTATTAGATTTAGTTATAGATTTAAATATGAAGACAATGAGTATTCTTTAATGGCTCCTTTTTCTCAACCTATGTTTATACCAAAACAAAACAGCGAGTTTGGTGGAGGTTTAAACAGCTATCAAGTTGACATGGATAACGCTTACAAATCTACTATATTAAATTGGTTTGAAAATAGCGCTGAGAATATAGGAATAAAAATTCCATTACCTTATAAAAACCCGGCTGATTTAATTGCTGAGCTTTTAGTTATTGAAATAGATATTTTATATAAAGAGTCAGATGCTTTAGCTGTTAAAGTTTTAGATACTGTAATAGTTTCAAGCTTAACTTCAGATTTTTTAAATATTAATTTTGATGATCCTATACATGGTGATATTTTTCAAACTTATTATGAATATGATTACGCTTCCAGCAAACCTTACAAAACATTACCAGCAAGCCAAACAACTAGAGTATACGACAAAGTACCAATTAAAGCTTTAGCTCAAGAACTTATAGGTAATAGAGTTGTTTATGGTAATTATGTAGACAAACATAGTAGCCCAGCTTCTATAGACTTTAGTGCTTTAATAGATGCTAAAAAACCTTATAACCAAAATACAGTTGAATATCCTTTTCATAACTTAAAGCAAAATAGAACATATCAAGTTGGCTTTGTGTTATCAGATAGATATGGAAGACAATCAGACGTTGTGTTATCTTCTTATGATAGTTTAAACGGCACAAATGGTTCAACTATATTTAGTCCTTATAATAGTTATACTGATCAAATAGGTAATCCTATTATAGATTGGCTAGGCGATGCGTTAAGCGTTAGAATAGATTCAGCTGTTGCTACAGAATTAAACCCAGCTACTGGTATGCCAGGCATATGGTCTTTAACAAATCCACTTGGATGGTATTCTTACAAAGTTGTAGTTAAACAACAACAACAAGAATATTATAATGTATATCTTCCTGGTTTTGTAAATGGTCTACCTATAACCCAAAGCGACGAACAAAACAAATCATCTTTTTCTGTGTTGCTAAGTGACAATATAAATAAAGTTCCTAGAGACTTAAATGAAGTAGGTCCTACGGATACTGAATTTAGCAGTAGCGAAAGATTATATTTAAGAGTAAACAATCCTACTTTAAACAGTAAAACAACACGACCTTATGGTGTGCCTCAAGCTTACACAGCTTGGAACAAACAATATTACCCAGGTCTTTTAGCACAAGAAGTTTTATCTATACAAACTGTAAGAGACATGGAAATAGCAGCAATACCTTTTAAAGCTAATGCTCCTGAAGGAGACTATGGTCAAGTTGGTACAACTGAGACATCAGGTGTTACAGTTCCAAATACTATAGGATCTTTACCTTGGGGTACATCACCTAAAGTTCAACCTTTTTATAATTCTGATTTAAATCCTTTTGCAATTAAAATAGATACAACTTCTAACGGTAAGTTAGGACTTAGTTCTACAGAAATACCTACAGTAGCTGGTGGCATTGGTGCGTTAACTAATAGTTTAACACAACCTTCAACTTATCCAGTAGATAACACAGAACAAATAAGTACAATGACTCCTTATTTAAGCGTTGCAGAAACTAAACCTGTATTTTCTTTGTTAGAAATATTCTGGGAAACATCTTTGCAGGGTAAAATAAATACTTTAAATAATTTAATAAACGCACAAGATCCTGGTATAACTAGTATAACTTCTAATTCAGCAAGTTTTAGCGAAGCTTTAGCCCCTGAAGGAACTGTAGACGCTGCTATATCTTTTGTAAGCGGTGGTGGAACTACAATAACAAACGCTTCTGAATTAACAAACGTATCAATACTAAGCGCGTTTAGAGCCAGTGACGTTAATTTAACAGAAAACGTTTCAGCTTTCTTTACTTTTACTACAACTGAAAATGCTATTTATTCACTAAAAACAGCTGCAGCTAAATTCTTTGTATTTAACCAAGCGTCGGCAAATAATCCTTCTAGCGATGTTTATAACATAACTTTTCAAGCAACTTACGATCCAGGTCAAACTGGAACTAGCTATACAAGCACAGTTACTTATGTAGCTTCTTTAACTAATATTACTCCAAGTTTTACAAGTGCCGCTGATCCAACTGGTATAACCATAGCTTCGACAACTATACAAACTTTTACAGCTGTAAACGGAACTAACACAGGTAATACTACTGCTAATAAAATCGAGCAATTATTATTTGATCTAAGCCCAACAAATCCATCTGCTGTTTTAAATCAATTTACAATGAGTGCTGCTGGAGTTTTGACAACTAATAGCGCTTTGACAGAAGGTCAAACTTATACTGTAATCGCTAGAGTTACTGATGTTAATGGAAACGGAATATCAGCAACAGCTAGTATAACATTTACCGTAGGTGTTCAGCACGTCCCTCAATCTATTTGTAACGGTAAACAAGGTACTTTAAGCGCTGGTTGTGGCGAAAGCTTTGAAGCTTTCTTCGGAGCAAGTTCAACAACTACATCAACAGGTTCGTACCCAACACTAAGTGGCGTGTTTTTTCCTGGTAATAATATTGATTTTTATAACGTTAGAGCAAATGCTCCTACAGGCGTTTCTTATACAACTGGAGCCTTAACTCAAGGAGTTATGTTTATCACGCCTTTATTAACAACTACCGGAGGAGATATTACAGCTTACTATGCAGTGCAATATAGATCAACGCCTAGTTCTAGCTGGAATTTAGCAGTTGATAGTTCTGGCAACATAACAAGTAGATATCAACTAGTAGCATCAAGCGGAAATCCTGGAACTCAAACAAAAAACTTTAGTGCACCAGGAGAGTACAGAGTTATAACAACAAACGTTTCAGGAGAAGGATGTGTAGGCTCAGGTGTTAAAAGTTTAATAATAAATTTTGGAGACGCAACATACGGAGCAACAGACTGTAGCTTAGGTCCACTGTAATAATCATTAAAAACACGTAATTAATATAATATGTCACTAACATTAGAAGTATCATTTTTTAACTCATACTACGTGAAGAAATTAGCAGACGTTCCTTACATATTTGAAATTGGGGCTACTAGGTCATCTACAGCCGCACAAACAGTAAGTGCTGGTGGTAATGTTAGTTTTGGCACTCTTGGTATAGGAACTCCTAAAATAGGTGATACTATTATAGGTGCAGGCGCTGCTGCTAACACAAGAGTTGTAACAGTAAACCAAAATCAAACAGTAATGACGTTTGACAAAGACGTTGCAATAACTGCTAGCGCTTATAGCTTTACAGTTACCTGGACAGGACCTCAAGTTAAAAACGAAGACGAAGATTGGTACATAGAAGAATCACGTATTAGAGGAGGTTATAATAATACATCTACTGATTTAGGTGTAAAAGCATATATAGTTGAAGATAATGACGCTCAGTCACGCAGAGAGTCGTCTCTTATATACTCAGGCATATTTAATTCAAGAACAGGTGTTAATCAAACAAATCAATTTAGTGTAGCAGAAGAAATAACTAGAAGTGTAGATCCAATAAGCGGATCAATACAAAAGTTGTTTGCAGAAGATACTAATTTACTTATATTTCAAGAGCGTAAAGTTAATAATGCTTTAATAGATAAAGATGCTATATTTACAGCTGAAGGTTCTGCTATTACAACTAGTGGTAGATTAGTTATAGGTCAAATAACTCCTATATCAGGAAACTGGGGAATAAGTACTAATCCAGAATCCTTTGCAGTATATGGTTACGCTAAGTACTTTGTTGATAGAACTCAGAATGCTGTTCTAAGACTAGCAGGAGGACAAATAACAGAAATATCAAACTATGGTATGATTGATTTTTTTAGAGATCAATTGTCAGCCATTTCAAGCACTGGTTCAATATTAGGTTCTTACGATTCTCATAATAAAAACTATGTATTATCTATACAAAAAAACAGGTTTACTAATGTTACCGACGATGGCACTTACACTAGTTTAAGTTTTGACGAAAGATCTAAAGGTTGGACAAGTTTTTATACTTACAAACCAGGAGACATGTTTAGCTCACAAGGTAATTTTTATACAGCTAAATCTAACGCTAATAATAGTAAAATATATCAACATTATACTAATCAAACTAGAAATAGTTTTTATGGAACAACACCTCAAGCTTCATCTGTTCAATTCGTGTTTAATCCATCACCAAACAATGTTAAAACTTTTCAAACAATTAACTATGAAGGAAGTAATGGATGGGAAGTAACATCTTTAGTTTCTGATGAAACTGGTTTTGATACAGACGTAAATAATCAATGGGTTCTTAGAAACGATACTATTGTTGAAGGAACTGGATCGTCGCAGTATAGAAAAATATATAGTTATGTTGAAGGTTTTTATGAAGAAAATGGTATTCCTTATAGAGCAGGTTTTGATAGAAAACAAAATAAATATATGGCTGTTATACCTAACAATACACAAACAGTAATAACTGGTGAAGTTGTATTTGGTAATTCAATGACAGGTATAAAAGCTTATTACGCAACAGTAACAATGAAAACAGATGGAACAACTGATCCTAATGGTTTAAAAGAACTATTTGCAGTTGGTAGTACGTTTGCACCAAGATAAATGAAATTAAATAAAACACAAACAAAACAAATAGCTATACAAGATTTTAGAAATAAAATAACTTTGTTAGAAAATAAACTTCTAACATATGACAGTCCTGATATAGTAAAAGGAAACTCAAACAGTTTTCCTTTAACCCATTCTTTTTCAGACGGCGTTTACATAAGAGAAATGTCTATGTTAAAAGATGGAATAGTTATTGGTAAAATTCACAATCGAACTCAAACTTGGTTCTTAATGAAAGGAAGAATTAAAATAGCTACAGAAGAAGGAACAATAATATATAACGCACCAACGTATGTAAACGCAATTGCTGGTGCTAAAAGAGTAATACAAGCATTGGAAGATTCTGTTTTTATAAACGTACATCCTAACCCAGACAATACAACTGACACTAAGAAATTAGAAGAAAGATTAACATACAATACTTATGAAGAATTTGAAAAAAATAATACTTAAAAAAATAATTATATGACAATGGTAGCAGTCGGCATTATTGGCGTAGCATCGACTTTAATAACAGGTTTCATTGGTGGTAGTAGAGCAGCTAAAGCTCAAAGAAACGCTGATAGAAGACAGAAAGTGCTAGCTGCGGAGCTAAAAACTTTAGAAGCAAATAGACAAGATATAAGTAATCCATATGCTAATTTTGAAAACCTTAGTGGTATGGCTTCTGATTTAAGTGGTATGGCTACTAATACTTATGCTAATTTAGGCGTTGCTACTCAAGCGGCTGAGATGCAGGCTGAAGAAGCTGATTTAGCTTTAGCTAACAGTCTAGACACAATTCGAGCAACTGGAGCAGGCGCAGGTGGAGCAACTGCTTTAGCGCAAGCAGCTTTAGAAAGTAAAAAAGGAGTATCTGCTAGTATAGAAAAACAAGAGGCTGATAATGAAAAATTAAAAGCACAAGGAGAAGAAAGACTAGAAGGTATAAGAATTAACGAAGGTCAAAGAATGCAGAATGTTGGTATGTCAGAAGGTGCTAGAATGCAAGGAGCGGATGCTGCTGGTATACAATACACTCAAGGTATGCAAGAAAATAGAGAACAAGGCGAAATAGACAGAGTTGCTGGAATGATGGGAATACAATCTCAAGCGTCTAGTCAAGCTTATTCAGATCAAACAAATGCTATGACAGGAACCATGAGTGCCCTAGGTAATATAGCTCAAGCTTATGCTGGATACGAAGCGCCAGCAACACCACCAGGAGGTGGCAGTGGCGGCGGTGGCGGTGGTGGCACAGGTAGCGGTGGTAACACAGGTGGTAGTGCTCAACCTAGCACCGGAAGCGTTTAACAACTAAATTAACATAACAATGGCATATAACAACCCACAATACAGCGCTTACGTTTCAACGGCAGCAGGTACTCAAGCAGCTTTACAAGGCATATCAAACTCTACAAGTAAAATAGCTCAAATAGTAAACGCTAGACAGCAAAGAGAATTACAAGAAAGAAAAGCAAAAAATCTTTTATTAGACAAGAAAAAAGAACAAAAAACAGCGGCGTTTAATACTCAATTATCTAAAGCTGTTGCAACTGGTAAAATAACAGATGTAGAAGGTGATTTTGGTTATCTTAGAGATGAATATTATAACTTAGTTCAACAATACGGTAATGATGGAGTAAGTAAAACAGATTTAGATTTTAAAATGTCAAAAATAGTAGGTATGATACCTGCTTTTGTTACAAATATAACAAATCAATCTGTGGATGTTGGAGAATGGAAAAGCTCTACACCAGGTCAAAGAGATCCAGCAATGGACCCTACTCTTGGAGAATATCTAGATACTATGGGTCAAACAGATGGGTATCAACCTCCACAAAGAGATAAAGACGGTAACTTAACAGTAGGTGGTTTCCAAATGGAACATAAACCAAATATTGAAACTGGAACATGGGACACTGTTGTCACTGAATATAAAATAGGTGAACCACCTAGACTTGTTAGATCAGTTAATAGTGGCGCTTATTCTTTAAGTGAACAAGGTATATTTAACATAACCGAAGGTCCTTTAAATACTCAAACAGAGATAGCTACTGGAATTAATTTATACGCGAAAAATTCTAAAGGAGAAATACAAGAAGGCGTGCTAAATGATAAATACGTTCAAGAGTTTATTAGAACTGGAAAAGAAGGATACCAACAAAGAGTTCAAACAGCTAACACAGTTTTAATTAGAGCAAATATTCAAAACGCTACAGATGTTCAAGCGTCTAGTTATTTAATTAACTCGCAAACAGCAGCTACTGCGTGGAATAATAATTTCATAAAAGAAGTTCCAAATGATTTGCAAGAAAAAATAAACATTACTAACAAATCTGCTTTAAAGTCAGGTAAAGAAAATGGATCAAGCGATGATGATATATTAGAGGCTCAACAAGCTTTTAAAAATGACATATTAATTAAAGCTGGTTTAAACCCTGTTGAATATGAAATGTGGAGTCCTGATGATGAAGTAACACCTGAAAAAACAGCATTAATGAAAGAAGGCACAATGCGTTCTTTTATGAAAAATAACGATAATTTATTTACCGAGAAATATTCTCAAGGTTCTGTAAGACCTTATAAAGGAGAGGGTGCAATAGAAATTTCAAAACAATTATCAGCCTTTAGAAAATTAACGCCGCAAGTAAAAGCTAATAACGTAAACGGTAAAGCTGCTTTTTGGACTCTGAGCGAAGACAAAACAGCATACGAATTAAGACAATACAACGAAATAGGTGATACTGGACTATTTGATATGGTGATAATAAATGGATTTGCTCCTATACCAGTAGGTGATGAAACAGCTTTCAATGCAGCATTTTAATAATTAAATAATAGAACATGGCAGAAATTATATATATTGCAAACGGCAAAGAGTACACTGAAAGTGAGCTCGCTGCTTTAGCAGATCAAAATGGAAAAGATCTTGAAGAGTTTAAAATGCTTTTAGGTGCTGTAGTTAAACAACAAGAACAAGATTTTCAAGAAGACTCAACTGTACAGGATGCAAATGTGGAGTCTGCAAACAACCCAGCATCCGAAGATACGGATTCGTTTTCGGTAAATACTTCTACGGCTTCACTAGATAACTCTTTAGTAGCATCTACTGATTTATTAGGATCAGAAGAAGATGTTCAAACTTTATTACGATCTAGACTTTCTGCCGTAGGTATTACCTCAACAGAAGGAACTTCATTTGGAAGTATGGATGCTTTAAACTTACAAAATGAATCAGACAGATTGTATGACGAACAAAATCCATATGGTATTGGTTTAAGATCTACTTTAGACGCTGTATCTGTTAACGATGATGATGATTTAGAAAACTCTGCTAATGAAATAAATGAGTTTATAAAAACAAATGGTAATGTTAATTTTTTAAATGAAGCAAACGCTAGAAGTGGTGAAGTGTTTAATGAATTAACTCAATACATAGAAGCTCCAACTATAGAAAAACAAGACCTAGAGCAACAATACTGGGATGATATTAGAAATAAGTTTGCTAAAATTAAAAAAACAGTAACAACAGGTGGTATTTCAAGTATATTTGATACATCAACAAAAAGAGCAAAAGACGGAACTGTTAGATATGGAGAAGATCTTACTGAAAAAGATTTTGATTCTAAAAAAGAATTTGAATTATATAAAATTTACGACGAAGGTGGAGATTTAGGTCAAGCATCTGAAGAACAATTAAATGAATTTGACGCTAAAAGAATTGCAAAATATAAAGCTAGAAGATTTTCAGAGTTTAGTACTGATTTAGACAAAACAACAAGGTTTGATTTACTTGCTTTAACTTATAATATAGGTAATCAAGCAGAAGATGCTATAGAGCAACTACCTAAAGACCTTGCTTTGTTTGAAAAAAGAGAACAAAACTACAAAAACTACGCAGCAACATATACTGACAATCCAACTCTTGAAAACTGGGAAGGACTTACTATAGCTTTTGAAGATGTTGTAGATTCTCAAAGCACATTACAATCCACTCAAGACATTGTAGGAAATTATAAAGAAGTTGTGCCTTTAGGTATAAAAAACTTTGGAGCAAACTATGATAGATTACAACAGCTTAGAACAGGTTTTAAGTCTTTAGGAGCTAACGGCATGTATTTAAATGCTCAAATGGAAGAATTAACTGGAATCTTTGAACTGAAAGAGTCTATATATGGAGAAGAATTTATGGAACAATTTTCTGAGTCATCAATGGTAGATCTTGGTGAGGATATAAGAAAAGAAACTAGTAAATTTCAAGAATCAATTAAAGTAGATGAAATACAATCTTTAAAAGATGCGGGAAGATGGCTGTCATCAAGCACTACTCAATTATTACCTTCTTTCAGCATGGCTTTAACTGGGCCTATGGCTCTTCCTTTGTTTTTTGTAACAGGAGCGGGTGCAGCTGGATTAGATGTAGCTATTGATCAAAAAAACGCAGGTATAAGATTTGCGAAAAACTTCGATTTACTTAATGATAAATCAAAAACATTAGATCCTTTTCAAATAATGGGAATTGAAGAGGAAATGAAGCAAGATAAAAAAACGTTAGAAATAACACCTGGTCAAAAATTAACTAAACAATTTGTTGATGGTATAGCTGAAGTTATGTTTGAAAAATATGGTACAATGCTTTTAATGAGAAACGTTAAGCAAGGTATAAAATCCATGGGTAGGATGAGTAAAATGGAAGCTTTTACATATGCAGGAAAAGGATTTATTGGCGGTAACATTAGAGAAGGTGGTTCAGAATGGGGTACCAATGCTGTTCAAAACTTTGCTAGCATTTATGTTTTAGATCAAAACAAAAACTTTTTCCCTGAAGATGCTGAAGGCTTTGAAAAATTTAAAGGATCTTTTACAGGTGGATTAGAAGTTTATGCTCAAGGTGGATTAATGGGTAGTGGTATAAATAGTATAAATGGTTATAAAGCTGTAAAACAAGCTATTGTTAGCGAAATCTATACTAAAGCAGATATGACTGCTTTAAAAGAAAGTTTAGCTAAATTAAAAGAATTAACAGGAGTTGATCTTGTAACAAATCCTGGAGCTGTTATTCCTGGCCCACATAAACCAGAGGTTCAAAAACTAATAGATGAAATACAAAACGAAAAATATGCTTTAGATGAGCAAACTTTAAATAGACTAGGAACTGAATTAACGTATGATCAAGTATTTGAAATTGGAGAATTAAACTATAAATTAAGAGAAAACAATACAGAATTTCAAGCTTTAGCTAGCATGAAAGACGTAACTCCTGAACAATTAAGGTTATTAGAAACTAAGCATAGAAATCAGTTTGAACTTCTCATGAATCAAAGAGAAAAAATACTGGTAGATAAAGACTCTGAAAAAACAAACGTAGAAAATAATACATTAAATCAATTAGGCTTTAATATCACTTCAGGTTATCAAATGTATAATGCTAGAATGACAAACGCTAGTTTATTTAATATAAACAAACGATGGGTTGATTCTTCTCAAGAAACAAAACAATTATACTACGATCAAGCAAGAAAAGAACTAGACGACGAAGGTAGTGTAAAATTACCAGTAAGTTTAGCAAGTAAAGAAGCCATAGAAAAAAGAGGTAAACAAAAATATTTTAAAGAAATTTATACTAAAAGCTTTGAATCAGGTCTAGAAAATGCTAAAAAATTTACAGAAACTTTTATAACAGAAGATATTGTTTGGACTATAGCTCAAGGTAAAGATTCTAAAAATGAAATAATATTAGCTTATGCCGCAGCTTTAGAAAACACAGAGCTTACGGAAAAAGAAAAAAACACTAGAAAAGCAGATTTATTAAAAACTTTAAACGACGGTAGTTTTGACGGCGTTAGTGTTGGTAATGCTATAATAGTAAACAAAGACGCTGCTATAGAAAAAATGAGAACTGGAATAAATGCTCACGAAGCTTTACACCCTTATATAAAGCAACAGTTTAAAACTCAAAAAAACATTGACGAAAAAGGCCAGCAATTATTAGACTTTTTAGAAGAATCTCAACCAGATTTATTTGCTCAAGTAAAATTTAGGTTAGATCAAAGTTATAAAAAAGTAGGCGAAAATGGAAAACTTGTAAAAGACGAGGCGTATTATGAAGAAGCTATGAACGCTTTATCAGATGTGTTAGCTGACGATAGTGGAGATTTTGGTTCTAATATAAAGCCTGAAACAATAAATGTTCTTAGAAATTTTATAAATGGTTTTTTACCTAGCGCTTTACAATTTAAAGAAAATCAAGGATTTGCAGTATTTCAATTTGTAAAAGATTTTAATAAAGCCGCTCATTTTGGTGATAAATACAGACAAAGCAAAGGTAATCCAGCTGCTGTTATGGATGAAGAAGAAAAAGCTGAAGCAAAAGTAAATTTCTCTTTAAGTAAACCAGCAAGAAGAGCTAAAACTATAGTTGATAATATAGGTACTGCTGAAAACTATGATCCTAATTCTGAAGCTTTAATAAAAGAACTACAAGGTGCAAAAGGTTCACCAGGTATGATTGATGCTGTTATATCAGGAACTTTTAAAGGTTTAAGAGCAGAGGTTCAAGAGGAATTAAAACAAGATATTTTATTTAATTTAGTTAACCCTAGTAGAACTGGAAAAAGTGATTTAAACGCTTTTGTTCCAGCTGAATATGATAATGATGGCAAAAAAACAAAAGGTAATACTAGTTTATATGGATATTTAAACGGTAGAATTTCTTTTAGAATGCTAGATGCTTTAAGAAAAAATCCTGAACTTATAAACAATTATAAAGAACAAATTGACGAAGGTACTTTAAAAATTGAAGGAGACGCAAACGTTAAAAATGTAGATTTAGTTGCTGAAAAGCCTATATACAAAAGCTTGTTAGCTAGTAGAGTTGTTGACACTGATGTGTTAAAGAACATTAATGCTAAAGTAGTTAAAACAGTTAGAGTTTTAAAAAATCGTATAGACAAAGCTGTAAGTAAAAACACTACTCAAACTCCAATAGTTAGAGAAATCATAAACTCAGTTGGAAAAGATGTTGATATAGACATCAAAAAAGAAATGGGTGGCAAAGATAATAATACGTTTAAAAATTATCTTACTAAAAATAAAAAAGCAATTTTAGAAAACATGACCACTACTTATTTGGCTAAAGCTTTTCCAGAAGCAATTCAAAAAAAGGTTGATGGTAATTGGACTAGCGATTGGCAAGGTAAAGAAACTGATATTTCTGATACTTCTACTAATTTAGCTGGAATGACATCAGGGTTTCAATTAATGAGACGTTTACCTAATGTTAACAATCAAATAAGTACTGAACAATTTCTAGAAAATTACATAGAAAAAAACGGAAGCTTAGTAAGAGGTAGAAAAGAATCTTTAGCTAAAGCTATTGGTGGAGAAGTTAGTTTTGAAATAATAAACAGAGATTTAAAAACAGAAGGTCCAATATATCAAGCGTTGGTTGTTAACCAGGAGGCTTTAGGATTAATTGTTGCTGAAAATTCTATTGATGAATTAACAAAACAAATGGAGCGTGGTCAAATTAAATTTAGCGTTACTCCAGAAGCAATGACTGATGGATTATATGAGTTACTTGATGTAGCTGCTAATTTTAATACTAATTCAAATTTCTTTAAAGAGTCTTTTGATTATCAAGATCCAGATATTCAAAACCAATGGAATAAATTAGGTCTTACTGATATGTTTAGCGAAGGTCAAACTGGATTTAAAAGTCCATTATTGAAATGGGCAGATCTACCTAGCGTCTTTAAACCTTATTTAAAAATATATAGACAAACTATTACAGCTAAGTCACAAGAAAAGTCTATGGATCAATTAAAAGACTTCTCTGAAGCTTTAATGAAAGAAATGCCTTCAGATTTAGTTAAATTTTTAGGAGCTGACGTATTTGGTTTAACTAATAGATATTTAGATCCTGCGCTTACTAAAAGAGACAAAGATGGTAACATTATAATTGGCGAGCAAGGTAAATATGCTGATACTGCAAACTTAAGAAAAGAAATAATTGACAATGCAGATAATTTAGACTTACCATTTAATCCAGCTAATCTAGAAATATATAATTCTTCTTCTGGAATCATGCAACAAATAGGTAAAGTATTAGATAAGCCAATATCAAAAGCTGAAAAACTATTAGAAATAGAAAGAAGATTTGGAGACAGAATACGTAGTGCTAACGGCGCTAACAAAGCTGCTTTAAATTATTTAATGGAGAAAGCAACTGAAATGTTAATTTCTAAACCAGAATTAACTCCAGGCTTTATGCGCTGGATGGAATCAAACACTAGTAATGCTAGAGGCATGAGAGGTTTAACAACCTTAGATATGTTTGATGTAAGAGATGGTTCACAAGCAGCGACAGAATCTCATCCTGATTATTTAGATGCTCTTCAGTTTGCTAGAGATTCAGCTAAAAAATCTTATGATAAATTATCTGCAAAAAGAAAAAAAGAAATTTCACTAGAGTTTTATATTAATAACAGATTAGCAAATCCTACAACAGGAGCATTATCTCATTTAAGACACAAAGGAGAGCATGTAGATCCTGCTGCTAATGTTTCTTTTGCTTTAGCTAAAATAGTTTTAACAAATGCCGCTAGAGGATTAAAATATGAATCTCAAATAGAGACTATATTAGTTAATCAAGCTATTGAAATTAATGAAGCTATTGCTAATTACTCTCAAACATTAGGTGTAAAACTATATTCAGACATACAAGACGGTAAATTAGGTTCAACTAGTAAAGCTGGTGATTTTAGAGTATTATCACTAAGTACAGATCAACTAGCTAACTACACTACTTTAGACGGCAGAACAGCTGAAGAATATGTTAAAGATAAGATATACAAATTAAGTGATAAAATAAACATAGATGAATTAATAGATGTTAAAACTAAACAAAAAGCTTTAGATAATGCTACTTCAATTAAACTATCTGTAACACCTAAAAAAATTAGAGTGTTTGATTTTGATGATACTTTAGCTACAACTAAAAGCAACGTATTATACACTGCTCAAGATGGAACTAAAGGTTCTTTAACAGCTGAACAGTTTGCCGCTCAAGCAGATCAATTAACTTTAGAAGGTGTTAAGTTTGATTTTTCTGAGTTTAACGAGGTTTTAGATGGTAAAAAAGGACCATTATTTAGAGTAGCTGAATTAATGAGAGACAAAAGAGGCACAGAAGATATGTATGTTCTTACCGCTAGACCTCAAGCCGCGGCACCTGCTATATATAAATTCTTAAATGAAGTAGGTTTAAATATACCTTTAAAAAATATAACAGGCTTAGAAAATGGTAACCCACAAGCTAAAGCTGATTGGATTATAGGTAAAGCTGCAGAAGGATATAATGATTTTTATTTTGCTGATGACGCTGAGTCTAATGTTAAAGCTGTTAGAGACGTGCTAGAAACAATAGATGTTAAAAGCAAAGTACAACAAGCTAGAATCAATTTTAGTAAAACTTTTAGCGCTGATTTTAATGAAATGCTTGAAAGAAATTCTGGTATAGCTGCTGAAAAGCGATTCTCTGAAGTTGTAGCAAGAAGAAGAGGAACAGCAATAGGTAAGTACAAGGTATTTTTACCACCATCAGCTGAAGATTTTGAAGGTTTAACTTCTTATGTATTTGCTGGTACAGGAAAACAAGGTACTAAAGATCAAAAGTTTTTTCGTGAAGCATTAATAAAGCCTTACATGAGAGGTGTTAGTGCTATAGAAAACTCTAAACAAAGTATACTTAAAGATTATAAAAACTTACAAGCTTTATCAAAACAAAAAGGACTTGGTAAATTAATACCTTCAGGTGATTTTACTTATGATCAAGCTGTAAGAGTATATTTATGGGAAAAAGCTGGTTATGAAATACCTGGTATATCAAAAAGAGATAGAGCTAAACTAAATGAATTAGTTGCTGCTGATGTAGAACTTGCTAATTTTGCAAATGGTCTTTTGTTAATGAGCAAAAAAGATAACTGGACAGAACCTGGTGACTATTGGGATACTCAAACTTTATTGTCGGATTTAAATAGTTTATCTGAAAAAACTAACAGAACAGAATTTTTACAAGAATTTACTGATAATGTAGATGTTATATTTAGTAAAGAAAACTTAAACAAAGTTGAAGCTTTGTACGGTACTAATCAAAGAGAAGCTTTAGAAGATGTTATATATAGAATGAAGAACGGTACTAATCGTCCTAGCGGTAACAATAAGATAACAAATGCGTGGAATGATTGGGTAAACAACTCTGTTGGTGCTATTATGTTTTTTAATAGAAAATCTGCATTATTACAAACTTTATCTACGGTTAATTTTATTAATTGGTCAGACAATAACCCAGTTAAAGCTGCTGCAGCATTCGCAAATCAACCACAATTTTGGAGAGATTTTGCTTATATATTTAATTCTAATAAATTAAAAGAACGTAGATCAGGATTAAAGCTTAACGTTAATGAATCAGAAATAGCTAATGCAGCTAAAGGAGCTAAGAATAAGGCTAATGCTATTTTATCTTATTTATTAAAAATAGGTTTTACGCCAACTCAACTAGTAGATAGTTTTGCTATATCTTCAGGTGGAGCTACAATGTACAGAAATAGAGTTAATACATACATAAAAGAAGGTATGTCTAAAATGGAAGCTCAAGAAAAAGCTTGGGAAGAGTTTTCTGAAATAGCAGATTCAACTCAACAGTCTTCTGATCCTATGTTGATATCTCAAGAACAAGCTAGTATTGTAGGTAGATTAGTTTTGAATTTTCAAAATACAACAATGCAGTATACTAGATTAATGAAGAAAGCTGGATTAGATATTTTAAAACGTAGAACATCTAAAGGTTATGAAAATCAATTTCAAAGTGATGTGGCTAATGTAAGTAAGATAGTTTACTATGGAGCAATACAAAACTTTATATTTTCTGCATTACAAAACGCTATATTCGCTTTCTTACCTGGCTTTGATGATGACGAAGATGTTGATCAAGAAGCTATAGATAAAAAACTTAACACTAAAACTGACAGAATAATATCCGGGATGATTGATACTTTATTAAAAGGTTCTGGATTAAAAGGAGCTGTTCTTTCAGCTATTAAAAATGTAATTAAAAAATACATAGATCAAGACAAGAAAGGTTATATGGCTGATCATACTTATACTATACTAGAAGCAGCTAATATATCACCTCCTATTGGATCTAAGTTAAGAAAAATATATAGCGCAATACAAACAAACAAGTTTGAAAAAGCAGTTATAGACGAAAGAGGTTTTGATATAATGGTTGATGGTAGATTTAATTTAAGTCCAAAATATCAAGTTTATGGATCTTTAATAGAAGGAGTTACAAATTTTCCATCAGATAGAATTGTTTCTGAGGTTAGTTCTATAACTGAAGCTTTTGATGGAAGAAATACTAAATGGCAAAGACTTGCTTTAAGTTTAGGTTGGAGAAACTGGGATGTAGGAGCAAAAAATGAAGAAAATGATTTAATAAAAATAGAAGCAAAAGAAAACAAAAAGAAAA
>Ga0208814_1000430_pt1 | contig 26850 bp, 17 predicted proteins | sample MalvirAntarct_55_FD_184253 | JGI IMG/M metagenome (GOLD analysis project Ga0208814, IMG submission 184253) | Marine viral communities from the Global Malaspina Expedition - Malaspina viral metaG Antarct_55 (SPAdes) (version 2) | ecosystem: Environmental > Aquatic > Marine > Oceanic | place...
TTTCACAATTAGTCCTCGTTTAGGAGTATTTATACAAAAAAGTATTTATAACAAACTTATCGTGCCAAATTAGGCTATTTCTGACGAATCCTCTTCCTCAGAGACCTCAGAGCCTAGGACATCGTCTACTTCTTCGTCGGTCATTTCCATGTCGACTGGTTCTACACCATTGAAGATACTGTCTGCTACCGCGACTTTCTCGGCGTCTAGGGTGTCTTGCATTTTTCCACCCAAGATACCATTAAACAGTTCTTGTGCAGAATTATAATCTCCACCTTGAAGTGCGCTTATAAAATCTAATGTTGGGGTTGTTTCTACTTCACTCATTATCACATTTCCTCTTCTTCATCTGAACCGTTTTCGTTTTCTGCTTCAACTTGTGCTGACATCTCTTCGATGTCTTCAGCATTAAACATCATTACATTTTTCATTACCCACTCACGTGAGAAATATTCTCCGACATAACTAGAGATCTGATCCATTGTCTGTAGACGTTCTCGCAATAGCTCTGCGTCTTTTAATTCAGAGAAATGGTTGTCTCTAGTATAGTCTACCTGAATCTGGTTCTTCCAGTCGTTCCAATCTTGATCGGTACATATACCTTTCATGATAAGCTGCTTCTTTAGAATTCCCAAGAATAGTTGAGAAAACTTTCTGCGTAGACGATCAATAAACTTTTGGAACTTAACTTCATCACGATTGATCTCTGTGGATCTACCTAGAGAGAACTGGGTCTCTTGCTCCAAACGGTTCATAGGAACATTCAAAGAACGATACAACTTCTTTTGAAAATAAATGATATCGTCAATCTGTCCTAGGTTTTCTCCGCCCGGCAATGTACTTATCTCTGTGCCACGACCACCTTCTCTTCGTGGCAACCAGAAGTCTTCGAGCATAGACATGTGTTTACGACCATCTTTAACTTCACCGCTGTTAGCATCGTAAACGATTTTGTTTCGATAACGAGCCATGATGTCTTTTAGATGTTGTTCTGCTTTACCTTTGGGCATGTTACCTACGTCAATATAGAAGATACGACGTTCAGGTGCACGTGCCATACGATAGATGACTAGTGAGTCTTCCATCATGCGTAATTGGTTTACTGGTTTCATTGCCTTCTGTAGATATGACAGTACACGTTTCTTACTATTATCTAGAAGACCAGAAGTGACATAAGAAATAGAATCCGGAGTTAGCTTGATACCATTGTTGGCACCTGCTCTTTCCTGATAGATGTAAAAATCATTAGTCTTGTCAACGATCTTAGCACCAGTCTTGGTATCTTTTTTGTATTGAACTTCTTTCACCTTACGAACTTTAGTAGCATCGATAGGACGAACTTCTTGAATACCTGCTTTCAGGTTAGATTCGTTTACTACTAGATGATGATATAATCTTCCATCGACGTACCATGATCGAAATATTTCGTGACCATACTCTTCGAAGTTCAACATTGAAATTACATTGTTAAATTCTTCGGTTATGGTTTTTTTAATTTTGTCTGTGGTCTCAACCTTATCTAGGTTGACCGAAACAGAAGCTTCTAGTTCAGAAGTAACTATAGACTCGTTGATGATATCTTCGATTGCAGCATCACATTCTGGATGTTCTGCCATACCGCGATATTTTATGATTAGTTCTTGATTGTCCTTTGCAGCAGTACCTTCCATATCCACGTACTGTCCGAAGTAAGAACCAGATGCCGTGACGTATCCAGCACCATCTTCGTCCACTTTAGGGACAATGGAAGTTGCCTTGTCGTCGTCTTTGCCTGCAGCTTTAGATCTCTTTAATTCGAATCCGAATGCTTTAAATAAGTTATTGTCTGCCATAAAAATCTCTTAATAATAAAAGGAGGGGTGGAGAACCACCCCCCATAGTACTACTTATACTAGAATTAACTGGTGGTATCTGACTCCCAGTACTGGACTTGGAATTCAACCGTAAACTCTTCGACAGCATCGTTAGTCTCATAACTTAGGTCAATTGCCGCAACGTTAGTTGGGAAACATCCACGGAAGTTATAAGTCTTCAATACTGAACCATCTTTATCTAACTGATCTACAATAAGATCTGCTTGATAAGCGACAGGATTAGTAATACCAGTATTATTAGTATGTCCATTCATACCGTTCATCCACTTTTCCATGGCGTTACGTGTACTAAAGTCAGTATCGTTAATAACGGTAACTGTCCACGGTTCGAATGTACGGTCTCCAGCGATCTTCAATTGACGACCACGGAAAGGTACTTCAATAACAGCCATAATTGATGCTGGTAGTGCTGCGCCTTTACACATGAATGATGTAAGTTCTACATCTCCGCCGGCATATGCTGGGAAGTTGATGGTTGCACGAAATAAATTGGGACGTGCACCGCCACCTTTTAGTTTTGCTTTAAAATCATCGACTCTTAATGACATGATTATACTCCCTTGCCAACGACTTCTTCAAAATCAACACCAGTTCTTACTGCTACGAAATTTAACGTTACGTAGTTGATTGAACGTGCTGGTTTGATGAAGCATGATGCTATAAATTCGTTGCGGTCAATAACTGCAGCCGTGTTGTTGGTTTCGTCACAAACAAGACGGAAGTCAGTGATACCACGACGACCCTGTATTTCACGTAGAAATGGTTCTACGATATTAACGAATTCTGCACGAGTAAACTCATCGTTGAATTCGAACATCACGTTCTCGCCTGCTTTGCTGATCGCTCTTTCGATGGTCAAGAATAGACGACGAACGTTGATGCGGTCAAATGCAGATGGACGCGATTGCTTAGTTTTGTCACCAAACAACATGATACCTTGACCAGGCAGACTTACTATAGGGTTAATCCCTGCCTTGTACAGTTGGTCTCTGGAAGTTTTGCTTGGGTTATGTAGTAACTCAGTTACACCTAGGTATTGTCCACGACGTGAACCAGCTGGTGAGAACCATGGCGCAGAGACTTTGTCCGTTGCTGCCATAACGCCTGCTGTAGAAGATGCTGCTGGAATGAATACATACTTATCGTTATACTTATCGTAAACTCTTATCCAGTTACTATCTAGTACTAAGTAAGAAGAATCAATATCAACGGTAGCAATATATGTTGACGCCGTGCCAGCAAAGGCAGAGTTATAATCTATAGATGCTACAGCAACACAATCTTTGCGCTGTTCTGCTATCGCTGTTATTGCAGTATGGATTTGTGCTATGGCTTGTCCTTGTGAGGCCGAAGCAATCAAAAAGTCGATCTGGATAGCATCTTTGTTTGCGTATTGATCAAACGCAGTTACGTGTTGTCCTACTGTAGGGGAAACGTCAGTACCACCAGTAAGGACGAAATCTTCTTCTGCCGGTACAGCAGTAAGTGATACCCAAGAAGAGCGAGCAGCAATAACATCAACGACATAGTTGTTAGTACCGTTTGAGGTCTGTGTACCGGAAACAGTTGAAACGTATTCATAAGTTTCGGTAACAGCACCGTCTACTATTACAACAACGTGAACTTCGTCACCTGTGGGTGCTGAAGCAAATGCAGATTCGTATGCCCATGAATCAAATTCGTTAGTATCTGCATCAACATCAGCTGCATCTACAGGGCCACAAACCGAAACTTCGATTGAGTTACCTAGAGAGCCGGGATGTTTTGCAGAGACAACACCATTTGACGCGGTAGCGCCAGTAGATGCTCTAACAACATACAAACTTGAAGAATATTTTAGGAAGTATGCGGCAGAAAGAAAATCTTCCACGCCAGCATTTCCTGCGTTAGGGTTTCCAAAAACAGCAGCCAGTTCAGTTTCGTTACCGATTAGAATTGGAGTGCCGACTGGGCCCCAGTTGAAGTCACCTACTAAAGCACCAGTCGTAGAAGTGACAGCAGGAACGGATCCTGTTAAGTCAATTTCTTTGATCTGTACTGCTGGTGACTCAGAAAATTTTAGAGTCATGATCGTGTCCTTTTTTAGTTAAGGTATAATAAGTTAAACATAATACGGAGTATTTCTTTCAATGTATCTATTTATACTTATTACAAGTTTACCAAGCTTCGGGGTCATATGTCGCCCAATCCATGCTATATGGATCATCATTCACAGGCACGGGAATATTCTCTAATCCGTTGTCGTAAATCCCAAATGGCAATACATCGTCATCAATCTCTTTCATACGTTGATCGAATAACATTTGCTTTATGTTCACATCGGTCATATCACCGAAAGACTGTGTGCTAACAAAATAACCGAACATCACCAGATTCATCATTAAGTCATCGTGGTTGCCAGTCGAAGCTTCGAAAGATGTTCCTTTAGATATGAAAGTCGACACCTCCATAATAGTATTCTCATCAACGAGATCTAGTTTATGGTTTTCTATGATATCCTTAATTGACGAACACCCGATTCGTTTAACCTTTCTGTCCATACGAATACCAATGGAGTCTGCCTTGATTGCCGACTCTAAGTGGATGTTCTCATATTCTAAATCTTGATACAACCCGACACATACTACCATTCCCTGATCGTTGTTTTCAATAACAGCATATGCTTCATTATATGCAGTGGCGTATTTGTAAATGATATTAGGATATAGTATCGGGGATATTCTATTGTTGCGATAAACGCAGACTTGTTTAAATGGCTGTACCGAAACATCGAAGATATTAAATGTAGAATAATCCTGGCCACGCCCTTGACAAACATCTACGGTCATGATATACTGGTGATCTTCGATTGTGTCTTCATAGACTAATAAGTCACCGCCTTCTAATCTTCTAATAGGTTCTTTAGCACGTAAGTCAAGAAGTACTTGACCCTCAATAAGGGTGTTACCAGTACCAAAGAATGTATTACCAAACTCTTGGTCAAACTGTAACTGCGAAGTGTTTGCAATAGTTTGTGCTTTCCACTTCTCATCTCTGCCAGGCACATCCCACCAATCCACACGGAATGGTTTATATTCATTAACCTTCTGTACTGCACCTTCCCATATCTTCTGGTAAGTGTTACCGATACCGTTTGCGGTACTTGTTATGATAACCTTTGTGTCCACACCAGATGAAATTACTGGGTATGTTGAAGTGTAGAACTCGGCCGCATTCTCTACGAATGCAAACTCGTCTAGGAACAATAGGTTAACCGACATACCACGAATAGAAGACCCAGACGTTGCTGCAGCAATGATTCGTGAGTTGTTAGAGAATTCTATAGAACCTTTGTTGAGTGCCTTACATCCCGGCTGGAGGAAGAATGGGAGATTCTCTAACATCAATGTCACACGGGATAGCATCTCACGTGCAGTCGCACCTTTGTTAGCAAGTATGGCAATAGTCTTCTCTGGGTGAAATAGAGAGTACCATAGGATATAACCTACAGACGATATAGATTTACCGGACTGTCGACAAGCAAGAACGATGGAGAATCGATTATCATTGAAGTGGTTAAACATCTCCTCTTGATAATCATATAACTTAAAAGGTACCAGACCTCTATCTAGGTGCACGACCTTAACATACTTTTTACAAAAGTAAGCAGGGTTATTCATACACTTGCGATATTCGCGCAGTTGCTTTTTATCCCACTCCTCAGACACACCGTCGCGTTTGACCTGTGGGTTTCCGAGATAAGAATTTTTAGTAAAAGATGCCATAATATAAGTGTATCGTCTTATTCGACAATATCACATTCCTTTTTACCTTCCCTTCTAAATCGCTTGTTGTATCCTTTCTTGATATTAGCAGAAACTCCTGCCTTTGTCAAGTAACAATACCATTGCTTTGCATTAGTTAAAACATCAAACTCTGCGCCACTATTCATTTTAATCTTCGGATTCTTCTTCATCGTATAAAGACCTGTATAGATTTTCTTATGGGAGCATCATGTCTTGTCGCTGTTACACCATGCAGTATCTTACCTCTCTGGAATACTGACATTCCTAGATCGGGTTTGATTGCAGTGGTTAATGTTGCACCGTCCATCCTACATACAAAGTAACCACCATAGTCGTCCTGCCAATCATCATTTAGGTATATAGACGCTGATGAACTATGACCACTATCTTTGTGCCAGTTGAGACCGAACTTACTTTCTCCTTCATAGTACATTATACTATAATCAGAAGGATTTTTACTAGTACCAAATAATTCTACACATTTATTTATTATAGGGTTGACAATCTCCCCATCGCATAGTACAATGAGCCTTGTGTAACCCTCTACATCCTTTATAAGATCTTCTGGCCAATCATCATTAACTACTCTTGGGAGGTTTTCTGAAGCTTCTTTTACATAATCAAGTATCTTTTCATACACTTCTGTAGTAAATGTATTATCAGTTATTAGTAGTTCTTGATCTGCTCCTTTTCTATGTGCTACTATCTTCGTCATATTCAATTATGTCCTCATCAGCCGCGCCCAATAGCATACGCTGGAGATCTGTCGTAGACCCCACAAATAGATTATTGTTTGTAGTACCCCCACTAGACGATTCGCTAGGAGCATCTTCTTTGGTAATTTCTTTCTGCTTTTTATTCAGATCCATTAACTTATCGTTAACGTCAGAGATACCTTTGATCATACCAGAAAGAACTTCGAACGCACGAGGGTGTTCTGACTCTCGCGCAACTTCAATCATCAACTCTAAAGACTCCCGACCCTTTTCGATTAGGTCGTAGTAAGTCTCTCTTGAATATTCATAATCTGTAGTTATATTCTTAGCCTGCACATCATCGACCACGGCAGGGACATTGCTTGAATCACTCATCATGTATTACCTAATTATTTGGCAAGATTATATCAGTATTAAATCCATAGTCACCGTCTGGACTCACGTCTATAGGTGTTGGTGTAGTATTTATAGTTTCCAGAAGAGTGTCGCCTTCCGGAGTTGTGAGATTCAAATTGGTGTTTACTTCACGAATAATCGGAGAAGTGAGTTCAGGGCCATAGAAGTTAACTTTCATTTCAAAGTTCATAGTGTATATAATAGTACGTCTCTGCTCTACAGGGCCTTCAAAATCATCTTGAAAGTCTAACCCACTTAATACTATTGGAACGTCTTCTTTGATATCTGGTTGATCAGCAAAAGGTTTTACTGTGAGAGTATATTGTGGTGCGAAATATGGAATTATTTGTTCAACAACCTGTAACGCGTCGTCTTGGGACTTAGCATATATGGAAAGAGAAAACGAAATATTATATGGAACGCCAACATACATCTTACGTTGTGAGGCATTATCCGAAGATACTATACCACCGAAACCATTTACTTTAGGTAACTGGCGTACTGCATCATATGCAATAGAAGTAATTTCAAAAGACATACGTGGAAGTTTTATAGCAACTCTACGTTCTGCTTCCTCTCCATTGCTCATCTCTTCTAGACGTTCTATAAACGATCTCTTTGGAGCATATGATAAAGGAACCTTGACTTGAGACAATACCTTTCCTGCTGAGTCTGTTCTCAAAACGTGTAGATCATTAAATAGTGAACCGAATACGGCAACACAAGTACGGACACGTTTGTGGTAGAAGTGACCTCCCATCATTATGATATATCTCCGAATGGATTGTTCTCAGAAAAGTCAACGAAATCTGTAGCGAAATTATCGAACACTTTATTTTGAGAGAGTGGTTGAAGTTCGTTTATACCATCAGTTACAGATACCGGATTTAATGCTCCCCAATTACCCATAACTGGGGTATCAGTTCCCCATACTCGAAGTTCACCATCGGTGGATCCTGTGTGCGCAATCTTGAGTAGACGAGTTTCAATATTAAAGTATGTTACTTCTCCTTCAATTCGATACGCTGTATAATCCTGATAAACATTCTCGCCCGGCGAGTAGTGCTGCTCATCACCAGAAGCTGCCATCGTTAGTTCATATTGAAAAGCATGTTCTTCTTCCACCTGATCGATCGAGTCGATACCAGTATCGAAGTCCTCATCGGAGAACTCAAAAAGTTCGCATTGCATACGAAATTGTGGTAGTTGAGATAATTGGTAGAATGGCGATTCAGTTTCTACTTTTTTAACTTCAAATAGTGATTGAGATAGAGGGAGGTATATAACATCACCTTCCCTAGGACGGAATTGATTTTCCGAAAGACGATCCCCAATTAACTCGCGCCATCTACGCCGTGCTATTACGAATGTTGCTTGGTCTCTTAGTTCGATACCAAACTTAGTGAACAAGTCTCCCTCACCGTCAAATGCATCGGTGTTCTCAATATACACTTCAACTTTATATGCGTCAGAAAACTGTGACTGAATACTATCTAGAAATATTTCTTCTCTATCAACAATTTCTCTTGGTAGATAATATATATCCTGCCCATAAAATTTTATTGATTCTATCAAAATATCTTCGTAGAGATTCTGTTCTGGTCTATGCTTTTGAGTGATGTATGGATTAGTTGCCATGTCTTACCCCACGAAGAAGATCGGGCCTTCATCTTCCTCATTGCGGAATCTTTCCATCATTTTCTCTATATCCTGTATAGCATCTTCGTAAATTTGACGTGCGTTGACGGTGACTCCGCCAGGTAATGTCATCCCATCAAACTTGATTAGGTTAGTACCCCATTGACGCTTTATAATTGCGGTAGCATATTCTTTTAAGAATCTATGATTCCATAGGGAATTGTATTCCGCAACGGTAGAATCTGGATTTCTAATGGCATAGACTTCGAACAATACGTAATCATTTACTTTAAGGTTTGTTTTGGAAATATGTAGATTGATACGATTATACTGCCTATCAAATGTAATCTGAGGAATTCCGCCTAACTTCATATCTAACATAGAAAGGTTTTGTTGCATTTGTTCGTAATATGCAAGGTCACCCATAACACCAGAACTACTAGTAAAATCTGTAATAGTATGTGCCATAACCTGCCATGCATCACTAAACCATCCTGAGTGTGCATTGTTAAAGGTCATCGGAACCATTCTAACGACTGCTGAGATGTCTAAGCTGTCCGCAAAGTCCACTGACTGATTATCAATATCGGTCTGTGTTAATTGATGTTTTAGATAGTATCGCTTAGAACCGTCCGGATGAAACTCACGGAACCACTGTAACGCCTCATCGATACGGTCGTCTAGTTGTTCTTCGTCTATGTTGACTTCTACCACTGGATGCCCTAAGGCACGTAGGCAGTAATCTATTAGTTCTTCTCTATTTGTTGAGTACATGAATATAGTCCAATGTTGTTACATACTATTTATACGTTTATTTATATGAAAAAGAAATGTAAAAAAAAGGGGAAACCGAAGTCTCCCCTTTATATCTTAGTTTTACTTTAAGATTAGTTAACAATAGTACCGTTTACATCATAAACATCGATACGGTAGTGCGAAGGTGATTGACTACCTAATGAACCAGCATCTCCAGAAGAAGCAACGTGTAAGGTTGAAGCAACTTCTGTTTCGTCTATAGAGATAGTACCTGTTACAGGGTCATAAGCGATACATATCCCACCAATCAATATTGACTTGGCCCCATCGATTCCGCCAGCAATTGCTTCGGACTTAGCAGTTGCAATACTTGCAGTAGTTGAAGTAGCATCCGCCTTAGTTGCAAGACTTGCAGTAACAGTAGATGCAAAGTTCGCATCATCTCCTAGAGCAGCAGCTAGTTCGTTAAGAGTATCTAACGAAGCAGGAGCAGCATCAATTACACTAGCAACCGCAGCTGAACCAACACCATCCGCATAAGATTGCGCGGCAGCTTGAGCAGCATCTGCTTTAGTCGTTGCATCAGCACTTGCAGTAGAGATCGCAGAAGCTTGAGCAGCATTTGACTTACTAGTCGCATCAGCACTTGCAGTAGAGATCGCAGAAGCTTGAGCAGCATCTACTTTAGTCGTTGCATCAGCACTTGCAGTAGAGATTGCGGCAGCTTGAGCAGCATCTGCTTTACTAGTTGCGTCAGTCCCAGCTGCAGCTTGCGCGGCATTTACTTTACTAGTTGCATCAGCAGCAGCAGTTACTTCAGCGGCAGACTGTGCAGTGGAGATTGCACTTGTCGTACCTAAAGTATCAGTGTAACCAGAAAGATCTACACCAGCAACACCTGAATCAACATATGCTTTAGTTGCCGCATCTGTACCACTCGTTGGCGTTCCAAGATTAGAAATCTTGTTTCCGTCCATGTCAACATCAGCAGTCATCTGAATGTCAGTTGAACCTGAAGAGGTGCTAATACCAGAGACCTGATTTTGCAGTATAGCAATTGCTTGGTTGTTAATAGTTTCAGCAGAAGTCGCACGAGTTGTTTCGGCAGTTAAGTCAACTTGACTTGCCTTATCATCAAGAGCGGTAACATCTGCCTTAGTAGCAAGTGCGGCAGTAGTTGCAACGTCATCTGCCTTAGTACCAATTGAAGCAGTAACAGTTGATGCAAAGTTTGCGTCATCTCCAAGGGCAGCAGCCAACTCGTTAAGAGTATCTAGAGCAGCAGGAGCAGCATCTACAACATTAGCGACTTCAGTAGTAATTGCTGAGTTCATCTCTGTAGTAGTTGAGTATGGAGTCAAATCTGTAGAAGGAATTGCAGCGATAGCGGCAGTTCTAGCAGAAGTCTCAACAGCAATAGCAGCAGTCGTCTGTACAGTTGTTGAGTACGGAGTTAAGTCAGTTGCAGGAATTGCAGCAATAGCAGCAGTTCTAGCAGCAGTCTCAGCAGCAATAGCAGCAGTCATACCTGAAGTATCAGTGTAACCAGAAAGATCTACACCAGCAACACCTGAATCAACATATGCCTTTGTAGCAAATACTGAATCGTCTACAGTATACACTGGAGAAGTTGTTACACTAGCGTTCCAGAAATATGTTTTATTTGCCCAATAGTCTCCTACTACAAGAATACCACCAGAAAGATCTGATAATTTAGGAGTCAACGGCCAATCGCCACTGTTCAGCTGAGGATTGTCAATAGATCCAATTAAAGTTGGAGTACTTAACATATTATAAAGATAAACTTTACCTGCTCTAGAATCACTAGAACCATCACCAGTATCGCCTCTTTCAGCACTTACAAATAATGTTCCGTTAGATATTTCAACACCTCTACCATAGGAAGAGTCTTCCGAAGAACCCATACCTCTTTGTGGATTTACTATAGAAGAAATGTAGGAACCATCTGTCGCGGAGTAAATATAAATTGCGCCAGAGTGGCCACTTGGAGTTTGACCTATAGAACCTTTAGTACTTGAAGCTCCAACAACATAATAGTTATCATCCGAAGTGGTAACCAAACCAAAAACACTAGTATCAGATGTGTTTGGGTTATCTAGAGTGTGTATTAAAGAACCATCATTTACGTTAAATACAAACACTTTACCACCAGAACCAAACTGATCACCATATGCAAAAGGTGCTCCCACGAGAACCTTATTTCCATGTGATGATACACCGTCCATCTTATCTAGTAAGTATCCAGCGCCAGAAAATTTAGTATAAACTGAAGGGTTTGGATTAGCTATCTTTAGAATCTGATCACTACTAATGTCATAAACATAAACTGCTCCATTTTCAGAATCCGCTGTATGATCAGAAACAATAACTTTGTCACCGTTAATCGCTACAGACTTACCGAATTCTTTATCTGAACCAGAAAAATCAACTCTTGACTTTTCAGCAACTACTGAACCATCAGTTGTTGAATAAACAATAAGTTTTCCCTGACCAGCAAGAACATAATAATCATCGTTTAATGCTGAAGAAGCACCTAATTTAGCCCAATCTGAACCATTGTAAGGATTTGTGTCTGCAATGAAATAATCTTGATTTACAGACAGATCTTTCCAATAAACTCCATATCCCCAAGATCCTTGATTCGACTGACCTTCATAAGTTGCAAAAATTCCTGTCCCATTAGTTTGTACCGTTGTAATAGTACCTCCTTGTGGCCCACTAGGAAGAGTTTGATATGCGCTATTTACATCCCAAGTCGTTTCGGTAACATTCGCGGAAGAAATTCCAGTTCCAAAGTCTTCTGGTTGTACCGCAGTATCAGCAAGAGCACCTTGAGCGGCAGTTGCCTTAGTTGCAAGAGCAGCAGTAGTTGCAGCATCATCCGCCTTAGTCGCAAGAGCAGTAGTAGTTGCAGCATCATCAGCCTTAGAGGCAAGACTAGTAGTAACAGTAGATGCGAAGTTTGCATCGTCACCTAATGCGGCAGCTAGTTCGTTCAACGTATCCAATGCGGCAGGAGCAGCGTCTACCGTAGCAGCAACTACTTGGTCTGCATAAGACTGAGCTTCTGACTTAGCAGTTGCAATAGAAGAATCCATTTCAGCAGTAGTTGAGTATGGAGTCAAGTCAGTTGCAGGAATTGCAGCAATAGCAGCAGTCATACCTGAAGTATCAGTGTAACCAGAAAGATCTACACCAGCAACACCTGAGTCAACATATGCTTTTGTAGCAAATACAGATTGGTCTACAACATAATTCGTAGTAGTGTTTAAACTTGCGGTTACTTTAAATGATGCAAGCATATTGCCACGAACCTGATTCCTTGTAACAACTATGGCACCATCAACAAAAACGGCAGCACCAAAAAGGTTGCTTTCAAGAATTGCAGCTCCAGCATCATCTCCGCCAAAAATTACACCATCATCAAATGCAGCTTGTTGTACCTCATGAGGAATTTCTCCGATATAACTACCATCGGTGGTATTAAAAAAGTGTAATGTTCTACCGTTTATTCTGAAGTCAGACTGACCATAAGTACCAGACGAATTATCTTGACCTTCTTCATACACTACCAAAGTATCAGTATTTTGATCAAGTGAGATTTTAGCACCAAAATTAGTGTCTTTAGATCTTAATCCTGAAGGTAGATTATATGAGTTAGTAAAGGTTCCAGTATTTACATCGAATTCTTCCACCGAATGATAAGTATTGGATGTTCCATTACCGTCTCTGTTAGCAAAATAATACTTCCCGTTAACGAAAGCATTAGTCCCAGCCAAAATCCACATATAAGCATCACCTAAGCTAAACGTGGTTTCTTCGGTTGTCATTCCAGAATCAAAACGATATAATTTTGGTTCATATACTGTCGCATATTGAGAATTAGTTGACTCTACTACATAAACCTTTCCAGCGGTTGGGTCTGTAAAAATAAAGTCTCCGAAGTTTTTACCGTCTACGGGTTTTATAATCGATCTAACAAGACTACCGTTATGATCAAATACTTGGACAGCGCCCGAATTATCAGTGCTTGATGTTCGATGATAAGAATGACCAACGTATATGTAATTATCATCTACAGCCAAGCTACGGGCATCCGTATATCCACCACTTTGCCAAGACCTAGTGTCTATTGTAAAGTTAGTCTGATAAGTTGCTCCACTAGAATCTAGTGTATAGACATAAAGTTCGGAAGTCTGATTGTATGCACCAGCTTTTAAAACGACTAAAGTATTATTAGACTCACTTGGGTTTAAAGCTATTAGATTACCCCAAGTATTATGTTGGACATAGGACTCAGGATTGGGTATCCAATCTATTATATCTCCAGAATCGTTATATACAATCACCAAACCTTCAAAAGATCCCTTTGTGTGAGAAGTATTTCCCCAATTAGAGGCGTTATTACTTGGAGCCAAAGCATTCTTGAAAGCGGATACAGCAAATGATCCATTATGAACGGACTTGTTATTATTTGCTGGGAGATTTGGTAATACAGCACCAGCATCAATTACCGATTGGAAGTCAGCATTGTTAAAGTCATGTGCAGACATGCTTGGGACAGTCCAGTCGTAAGCAGTAGTTGTACTAGACACTAATCCAGTCGATAAATCAGCAGGTTGCAATGCCGTATCAGCGAGAGCACCTTGAGCGGTAGTTGCAACGGCACTAGAATCTGCCTTAGTAGCAAGAGCAGTAGTGTTAGTAGCAATATCAGCAACCGCAGCATCAAGAGCAGTAGAATCTGCCTTAGCGGCAAGACTAGTAGTAACAGTAGATGCGAAGTTTGCATCGTCACCTAGAGCAGCAGCCAACTCGTTAAGAGTGTCTAGTGCGGCAGGAGCAGCATCTACAGTTGCAGCGACTTCAGCAGTAATTGCAGTATTCATTTCCGCAGTAGTTGAGTAAGGAGTCAAGTCAGTTGCAGGAATTGCAGCAATAGCGGCAGTTCTAGCAGCAGTCTCAGCAGCAATAGCAGCAGTCATACCTGAAGTATCAGTGTAACCAGAAAGATCTACACCAGCAACACCTGAGTCAACATATGCCTTCGTAGCAAACAATGAATCGTCTACTCCAAAAGAACTGCTTGATGATGTTGTTGGGACTATAGCACGTATTGCGCTATCATCAACGTTAAGAATAGTTGATCCTGAAAGAGCAGTAAAAATTGGACGACCAGTAATGCCGATAGCTTTTACTAAGTTTCCGTTTGTGACATCAAATACGAAAAGTTTACCAGTAGCGCCTCCGGCGAATTCGTTTGCCATAGCGAAACCGTAATTACCATCAATGGCTATAGTACCATTAAATCTTTGACTACCGCCTCCTTTTAGGCCTAACTTCTTCAGCGTAGTTGGTTCGGGATTCTCAAATGTGGATACATAAGAGTAATCTGACACATTAAACACATCTATTGCTCCAGGCGCGTCATTTAGGGGCCCGCCATTCTGAGCAAATCTGACTACTAACAAATACTGATCGTTTGCAATCAAGTTTTCGCCAAAGTACTCATCCTGAGTATATGCAGATGGAGATGTTAAGTTTTCAAGAACTATAGAAAAAGTTGTCAGATCAACTACACTAACTCTACCTCTATTTTGATCATAGTGTTTGTGACCACAGAATAGTTTGTCTCCGGAAATTGTAAAGTTTCCACCTATATACTCTCGATTCAAACTATTTAACAAAGTACCATCGATATTATACAAATGTATGTAATCAGGCAAATCGAATCCAGAACCGACAACAATCTTATCTTCTCCATAGAATTCTATGTCTGCTTGATAAGAACCATGATCAGCTGGAACGAAAGAGTAAAGTAAAGAACTATCTGTTAATGAGTGAATTTTAAGTCCTCCAGAAGCACTATCGCCTGGATTTAACACAGCAATTTTATCACTACTCATTGTTATTGCGGAAAGTTCATCGACACTAATTGAAAATTGCATATTAGTGGGATCAGACATAGGATAAACTTCCACACTTCCGGATACGTGAAAGGCGAAGTGAGTATCATTCGCAAAAAAGTCCGCTTCTCGTTCAGCTGACCGGTTCAAAATTATCCCATCGCTTATTACGTCCTGAGACCAATCAGAAACACTAGTATTAATTGTTGTAATACCAGTTCCAAAGTCTTCTGGTTGTACCGCAGTATCAGCAAGAGCACCTTGAGCAGTGGTTGCCTTACTAGCAAGAGCAGCAGTAGTTGCAGCATCATCAGCTTTAGTCGCAAGAGCAGTAGTAGTTGCAGCATCATCAGCCTTAGAGGCAAGACTAGTAGTAACAGTAGATGCGAAGTTTGCATCGTCACCTAGAGCAGCAGCCAACTCGTTAAGTGTGTTTAATGAATCTGGCGCGGTATCAATTACATTTGCAACGGCAGTATTTACAGCAGTATCAATATCAGATTGAGTTAAAAGATCTGAAGTATTCGCTAATTCTACCCAATTACCAGCATGAGCAAAGTAACCTTTACCTGTCGCATGAACATGAGCAAACATACCATGATAAGTAGTTGCGCTTGGTAAGTCCGCTAATGTTGAGTACATGTTGCCGAATAATACCTTATTTCCACTCATATCTAGGTCAGAACCAGTAACGTCTACGCCAGCAATTGCAGTATTCATTTCAGCAGTAGTTGCATATGCAGATAAGTCCACACCAGCGACAGCACTATCAATCACTGTTTGATCAACATTTAAAGTTGTAGTTGATCGTAATTCAGCACTAAACGATACTTGTTGCCATCGTGGGTTGGCGTTGTAAATTTCATCGAATACTATAAGACCAGAATTTGTCATAATAGACACATTGAAAGAGTTACTCTCAAACCATTCTATTTGATTCCAATTAGCTTGATCTGTACCTTCTTGGTTCTGATTTATAATATATCCATCACTCATTGCCTGGGATGGATTAGAAGATCCTATAAGATTTCCAGTCGAAGTATCATAAAAATGAATTGATCGTCCAATCAATCGGAAGCTATCTGTCCCCCATTCTCCAGTATTATAACTACCCTGTTCGACCACAGATAAAGTTCCAGAAACTTTATCAATATGCATACTCTGACCCCAGTTGGTGTTTGAAGTTCTAGGGATAGGCAATAATGTTTTATCTAAGACTCCTGTGGTTATATTAATTTTCCACACAGCATTCCATATTCCTGTGGGATAATTAGTACCGTTTTGACTATTATTAACTACATAAAGGTGACCATCATAAACTTGCGCCATATTAGGGCCGTAATGAATTGTTGCTTCTGTATCACCACCATAAGGAAAATCATGAGTATAAAGTAAAGAAGATCCATCTGAATTATAAACTTTCATATATGGATTATAATTACGATCTGTATAATTGCTAGCAGATGAAGCGACAACTATGAGCATATCATTATCAAACCGTACCTGAGCGCCAAAATTGTCCTTAGCGCTACCGGCAGTATTTGTTCTAATTAAATTTCCAGAAAAATCATAAACTGAGAATCCACCAGAGTCATGACCATTAGAACTGTCCAAGGGAGCTCCCAAAAAGAGATGTTGATTACTCATGCAAACAGCTCCGTCTACACCGACACCTGACTGTCCTAACCAATGTTGACTGGTTTTTGTAGCGCCCGTTGAATCTAAATCATAAAACGCCACTTTTGTATTTCCAGTGCCTTGATAGTTTGTCATACCCGCAGTGATAATGACCATTTTTGACCCATCTGGACTCACTTCTGATGATTTGATGTCTGTGGCGATACCGTATCCGCCAGGAATTTCGGTAAGCGAAGTATCACTCCAAACTACATCAACCATATTACCGTCTGAATCAAAAATTAATACAGCGCCAGTCTGATAGATGCCATCTGGATTTCCGAGATTATTTGTACTTTCTACACTGGGCGTATCAAAACTACCATAGTACTTAGAGACGGCACCATTTGTGAATTGCCAGCTGGCAAACCGCGAAAGAGTCAGGGTACTAAATGTACCAGTAGTTGATGTTTGACATTGTTGTGTCGGTGTAGAAATCTGAAATCCATTTCCGGCCGATTCGGGATAATCATTATGATTTTGAAGTAATTCGTTCCAAGCAGGAAGCATTTTATTGGACACCGATTCGTAAGTTTGAGTCGCCCAACTATAATTATTAACAGTGGTTTCTGTGAAACCAGTTCCTTTATCCATAACTGCTAATGTACCGAGATCTCCAGGCTGTACCGCAGTATCAGCGAGTGCGCCTTGATTAAAAGAGGCCACACCATTTGTGATTTGTGCAGTAACCGCATCCAAGTCTGCTTGTTGTGCGGCAGTATCAGCAAGAGCACCTTGAGCAGCAGTTGCTACGCCACTTGCAAGAGTTTGTTGAATCTGCGTAATTGCAGTTGAATTATTGGTGATTAAAGTTGAAATGTCACCGTCTTCACTTTGGAATAAAGCGACAATCTCTTGGAGTGTATCCAAGTGTTCCGGAGAAGTGCCAAGGATTGTATCTACCTGTGCCTGAAGTGCTGCGAGGTCAGTCGCGACTGCTTCGTTCACAGCATCAGTGATTGCTGGCAGTAAAAGTTTTCCTTCTTCGGTAATGACTATTTGGCCGCCGACTACTACTTCACCAACGATGTCGACACCATTTTGTATTCTAAATTTCTTGTTATTTGTAGAACTCATTTTATTTAATACCTTTTAAAATGTTTGAGAGATGGGGGTGGACAGAAGCCACCCCCGAATTATTACAATTATGCGTCGATATACGAAGCGGATACTGATACTACTGCACCAGCAATAGATGCGGTATATGTTAATTCAACACTTGAACCATTTACCTGAACGTCGGTATCACCAAGTATATTATTACCTGTGAATATAATACCGTACTCAGTTATATATGCTTCTGTTCCGTCATGGATAACTAGACATTCGCGAGTCTCGAATTCACCGTTGTTTTCTACAGTGACTACGTACTTAGCAGAACGAGTCATAGTCTTGTTGAATGCAGAAACTACTGTAGCAGAAGTTCCGACAACAACATCGTTACCCTGTTCGAAGACTTTGATGTTATCAGCAAGAGTTTCAATACCGACCGACTTAGGATCTAGTACACCAACCGAGTTGGTAGACTGAGCGATTATTACTGCCTGTGTACCGACCGGAAGTGCAGCCATGAATGTAATTTGTTGAGAAACAGCATCAATCGAATAGTGAACCGATGGATCCTGAATAACACCACCAACAAATACCATTGCGTTAGCTTCTTGAGTGTAGAAGTCTATAGCGAAAGTAGACTGTGCACCGTCACCAGAAATCACTTGACGTTTTGCGTCATTAAATGCTAATTCTTTAGGATCTACAAGTTCAATACCTGACCCATCTGTCTTAACACGAGCAACAAAACCTTCTTTACCAGCAATTGTTGAATCAGTGACATCGGATAGTTCAGTAAATGCTTTAGAAGTATCTAATGAGAACACACCGTCTGTCTCAGATACCTTTCCTTCGCCAGCAACGTCAACTACAGATACCGCAGCGTGTACGCGTTCTGGAGTGAAGTATTTGTTAGAACTGTCTTCCGAAAGATCAGCAGTAGAGAATTGAGAGATATGTTGAGCAGCAAGATCTGAAACTAATTGTCCCTTGTTTACAGCATCAGCATCAGCAGTACCATTAGCAAGACCAGAAACTTTGTTTCCACCCATTGCTAGGTCGCCTGTCATAGAATCTCCAGACTTCTGAACACGTCCGTCGATTTGAGTCTGTAGACCAGTATCAGCCGCAGCGAACTCGCCACGTACCGCAGTATCACCAGCGATTCGATCACTAATTTCTTGTGCAAGACCAGAAGTGTTAGTTGCGATGTCAGTTTGGTTCTGAGTGATCAGACCAGTTAGAGTACCATCAGCATTTTGGAATGCAGAAACGATCTCAGTCAATGAATCAAGAGCAGCACTATCAGTGTTTGAAGTGATGAAGTCGATTTGACCTTGTAGAGAACCTTCAACACCCTGTGCGCGAGATGATTCAGTGACGATTGACTGTGCGTTAGTGTTGATTAAGACACCGTTAGCAACTTCAGCCGCAGTAGCGCGAGAAACTTCTGTTGCCAGGTTAGATGTTAATACACCTTCGACAGCAATAGCACGAGCAATTTCAGAATCTATCTGTGATTGCAAGTTAACATCACCAGCGACTCGATCGTCATCAGCAGATTTGATTGCAGTATCTAACTTCTTGTCTGCATCGGTTAGAGACGTAGATAGATCAATAAAGTTAGTGTTTTCTGGAGCAGAGTATGTTCCATCAGCGTTTACTCCAGCAGCAAGTTGAGTTGCAGACATCTCTGATTCAAGTACTGTAGCACGTGTGTCTAGTGCGTTATCGGCAACTTGACGTGCAGTTGACTCTGTAGAGATCTTACTGTCTAAGACGACATCAGCATTATCACGTAGAGTTGCTTCACCAGCAACGATACCGTCTGCGTAAATCTTAGCAGCAGCTTCAGCATCATCTGCTTCTGATTCTGCATAAGACTGTGCAGATGCAAGAACAGCTGCGTCACGTGCAGTATAGTCTGCTTGATCAGTAACACGATCTGCTGCGAGATCAGAACGGATTAGTGCGTCAGCAGCAGTACGTAATAAGATTTCTGAAGCAAGTGCGTCACTATCAGCATCAGCGTTAGCTTCAGCAGTAGTCATACGACCTTCGATTGAATCTACTTCACCGTGAATCTCATTGATTGCACCAGTGATGATTTGAGAAGTAGTATCGAAAACACCAGTACCTAACTTAGTTTCTAAGTTATCGATGTCACTCTCGTTAACTGTTAGACGACCACCTTGTAGTGTCTGTTCAGTTTCTAGAGCAGTTGCTCGTGACTCAACAGCAGTTGCACGTCCTTCGACAGCATCCATTTCACTTTCTAGAGTAGATACCTTAACAGCTTCTGCGTCTAGTTCAGTGTGGATCTCGTTGATTGCAGCAGTAACATCAGTTGCTACAGTAGCAAGTACTGTAGTACCCATCTGAGTTTGTAGAGTGTCAACATGACCTTCTTCTGTAGATACACGTGATTCTAGAGATGTTGCACGACCTTCTACTGCGTCCATTTCAGACTGTAGAGTATCAACATTTGCTTCTTCTGTAGTAACACGAGCAGCAAGAGCAACAGCGGATGCAACAGCTGCATCCATTTCTGTATGCAATTCATTGATTGCTCCAGATACGTTAGTTTCCGCAGTATCGAGAGTAGCAGAACCTTGCTTGGTTTCTAAGTCAGTTGCGCGAGTTTCTAGAGAAGTTGCACGTCCTTCGACAGCAGTTGCACGGCCTTCGACAGCAGTTGCACGAGATTCTAAGTCAGTTGCACGTACTTCAACAGCGTCCATCTCTGTTTGTAGAGTATCGACGTGACCAGCTTCAATATCTAGTTCTGCGTGAATCTCATTGATTGCGGCAGATAGGTCAGTTGCAGTAGTTTCTAGAGTAGAAGAACCTTGCTTAGTTTCTAGTGAACTGATGCTTGCTTCATTAACATTCAAACGACCATTCTGAGTAACTTGTTCACTTTCTAGAGCAGTTGCACGTGACTCAACACCAGTAGATCTAGCTTCAACATCAGTTGCGCGAGTTTCTAGAGAAGTTGCACGTCCTTCGACATTAGTCAGTCGACCAGAGTTAGCAGTAATGATACCTTGAATATCTGAGTCAGCATCTTCAAACGCAGCAACGATTTCTTGTAGAGTGTCTAGAGTTTCTGGAGAAGTACCAATGATTGCATCGACACGACCAGTTACACTATCCACATCAGTACGTAGACCAGCTTCAACACCAGACGCACGATTTACTTCAGCAGTAATCTGTGCTTGGTTGTCTGCGTGGTCACTAGCTTGTAGGTTTGTTAATGCAAGAATGTCTGCATCGTTAGTGATAACTTGTGATTGAACACTATCCACATCAGTACGTAGACCAGCTTCGATTCCTTCTGCACGTGATTTCTCAGTAGCAATAGCGGAAGCGTTAACAACTTCTGCGGCAGTAGCGCGAGCAACTTCAGCAGTAATTTGTGATTGGTTGTCTGCATGGTCAGATGCTTGTAGAGTTTCTAGAGCAAGAATGTCTGCATCGTTTGCAGTAATTTGTGCTTGTTGTAAATCTACATCAGAACGTAGACCAGCTTCAATACCAGATGCACGAGTAACTTCAGCAGCGATTGCAGTTGAGTTAACAACTTCAGCAGCAGTTGCACGAGTAACTTCAGCAGTAATTTGTGATTGGTTATCATCGTGGTCACTTGACTGTAGAGTTGCAAGAGCAGAAATATCAGAATCGTTAGAAGTGATCTGTCCTTGTAAAGAATCGACAGAAGTCTGTAGACCAGCTTCAACACCAGACGCACGATTTACTTCAGCAGTAATCTGTGCTTGGTTGTCGGCATGATCAGATGCTTGAAGTGTTTCTGCACTATCGATACGTGATCCTAAAGCAGATTCTGCAGCTAGAGCACGAGTATTTTCAGAAACTATTGAACCGGCATTTGCAGTAATGTTTACAGTATTAGTGTTAACGTCTGTACGTAGTCCAGCTTCAACAGCTTCAGCACGTTGACGTTCAGTGACAACAGCTGCAGCATTAGTTGATTCTGCACCTTGTGCACGTGTAACTTCAGCAGTAACTTGAGTTTGGATATTAGAATCAGCAAGAATTCGAGCAGCTTCTTCAGCGTCGATTTGACCTTGTAGACTTGAATCGCCAGATGCACGAGCAACTTCTTCTGCACGTAGATCAATTTCATTCTGTGCAGCAAGAGCTTCGACAGAGTCCATATCACCTTCTAGTACAGTAGTACGTAGAGATAGTGCGTCATCAGCAGCCAAACGAGTCGCTGCTTCAGCAGAAACCTGTGAGTCCGTGTATGCATATGATTCTGACTTTGCAGTTGCGATACGAGAAGTAATAGTGTTACCGACAGAACCGTCTACAGATGCGTCACCGATAAGTGCAGTATCTTTTGCGTCAGCATGTGCCTTAGCAACTGCTTCATGTGAGTCTGCTTCTTGATCAGTGTAAGACTTAGCAGCAGCAAGAGTAGCTGCATCATTAGAGATACGAGCAGTTTCTTCTGTGTCAATCTGTGACTGTAAACCAGCATCAGCAGTTGAACGAGTTGACGCTTCACTATTGATATTAGTTTGTAGAACACCTTCAGCACTTGTTGCTCGAGAAGTCTCACTAGAGATTGCAGTAGTGTTAGATGCAACTAGAGCAGACATATCAGAGTCAGCACCTTCGAATGCACTAACAATTTCCGTTAGTGAGTCAAGAGCAGCTGGATCAGTATTAGTAGTAATAAAGTCAATTTGTGTCTGTAATGCAGAATCTCCTGCGATACGAGCAGCAGTTTCATTAGAATCCGCAGTTGTTAGATCAGCAAGCTCTGCATCGTTTGAAGTGATCTGTGACTGTAAGCTAGACTCGACAGTTTCCGAACGTGTCTTCTCGACTAATACTTTAGAAGAGGCATCAGCAGAAGAGAAAGTTTGAGCAGATATTCTAGAAGTTGTAATACGATCAGTTACAGTATTGTTGGTGGTTCCATCTACAGTAGCATCACCAAGCTTTAATGCGTCTTGTGTGTCTGCGTGTGCCTGAGCAGCATTCTGTGCAGCAACAATGTCAGCGCCTAACTCAGTACGAACCTGAGTATCAGCAATAGCGCGAGCAGTGATTTCGTCTTGTAGATTTTGAGCGTTTGCAAGTTCTGAACCAGTAGCACGAGCAATTTCGTCAGCAACATCTTGTGTAAGAACTGCTTCTGCAGCACTAGCACGAGCAACTTCAGTAGTAACTTGTGACTGTAGAGAAACCGAAGTTTGTTCTTCAGTAGTAACACGAGCAGCAAGAGCAGTATCAGCAGAGATACGTGCAATCTCTTCTGCACTTAGGAGAGAAGTGTTCGCAAGTTCTGCCGCTGTAGCACGAGCAGTTTCAACAGCAATTGCAGTTGCATTTTCAGTCTCTTTACCAGTTGCACGTGCAGTTTCCGCAGTAATTGCAGAAGAATTAGCAATGATAGAACCAGATAATACATCATCCGCACCTTCAAATGCAGCAATGACTTCTACGAAAGAATCGATTGCGCTTTGATCAGTATTGCTTAGAATGTCATCAATTCGGCCAGAGAGCGCAGTATCAGCTGACTGAGATGCTACTTCAATTGAATCTTCACGTAGTGTTGCACGGGTTGCTTCAGCAGTAATGTTAGATTGTAGAGTAACATCTGCTTGAGCGCGTGTAGATGCTTCTGCGTCGATGTTAGATTGTAGTAAAGTCTCAGCCGCTGAAGCACGGTTAGTTTCTACTAATACAGATGCAGCGATATCGCCTGCAACAGCTGTTTTAGCACGTTGATCAGTGAAATATAGGTTAGTTCCTTCTGATAAATCAGTTGTTGAGAATGATGCAAAGAATGCGTCTGCACCAATTTTCTTTAATGAGTCAGAATTGACATCATAAAGAAGGGTGAAACAGTCCGCTGGATTAATCATGCCTGTAAGGGTGGTTTGTCCCTGTACTGCACTTTCATCAAGCTTGGTATTTAGTACTGCTTTATCCGCTAATGCAGCGGATTTAATCTGCCTAAAAGCCATTAGGTATCTCCTAGATTATAGTTAAGGGTTTTGGTTGGTTATTATATGATAAAACGTTTAATAATATATTAACGAAATTTAATATAGATGTCCGTTCCTTTTGGAGGAATCTCAAAAAATTGTATAGTGTTGTCGATAGTCTCATAGATTTCTTCAGGATGCTGAAGAACGTCGTTAACCCAAACATCGATTAAATCATCGCGAGTTGGGATTCCATTCAGAGTGAATATTGCAGTGTCTCCTTCGGCAGTAATAGATTGTGCTTCTGGAATAATTGTTCGTCCACTTGTTGAGGATGAGGTACCCTCAATCAACTCAAATAATTGAGTCTCTTGTCCGGGCTCAGTATTAACTTGTTCTTCCTTAGATTTAGCTAGGTTGAACAAACTTTCTGCTAATACTCGATTTATAGATTTATTATTGATGTTAATCATATTGATGTATTACTATGTGATAGTTAATATACCAATCTATTTATACCAAAATAAATCTTTGCTTACGGGATAATTTAAAAATTCATAGAAATTTAATAATGAATAAAATACTTTGCCAATTAAGATAATAAAGCTTTTATTTCTGCAATGTCGCTATCTAAAGAATCGAGTCTAGACTCTAACTGATCTATCGTAGTTTGTGTGGTGATGTTCTCACCATTTAGTGTGTAGGAACCAAGAAGTTGGACTCCTGTTTGATCCAGTATAAACCTATCATCATTAAGGTATTGCATCTTAAACTTAGCATCATTGAATCCCATATGTTTTAATATGGTATCTACGCTATTGTGATAGAATCTGGTTTCTTCGTCTGTACCTACTGTAAATGCAAAGTGATCATCTACGATAAGGTCGTTACCAAGAGAAACACCTGTCGAGTTGTAAGCTGCTAGCTGTATTACCATCTCAGCATCTACTAGGTGTGTTAGGACAATACTGTCCCCTGTATCTGCAACGTAGTCAATCCCTTGGTGGAGTAAGACACCGTTTAGATATACCTGAACTTTTGAGGCGTAATTTGGGTTTGGGTCATACTCTAGTACGTTACCGGAATCATCGACTCCAGTAATTGTTTGTAGGGTTCCGTCTGAGGTGTATATGTAGGAGTTGAAAGTTGTTGTAGCAGAAAGATTGTCGGTTCCAGTTCCAATTTCTACGATCGTCTGAATACCCCCGTCATACTCTCTCTTTATATAGACCTTACCGTCTTGAGTATTAATCCCGAACTCACCAAGCTTTAACTCTTCGATACTAGGAATATCACCCAGACCATCAAATGATTTGATGTTTGCACCGATGTGTTGAGTCACAGCACTGATAGGACGGCCGACAGTGACCTTTCTTATTTTAGTTCCGCCACTACCAACTCCACCAATTCTTTTAACTAGAGTGTCGCTCGAAGTACCAGTTGTAGAGATCTTCCGTATAGGCATGAGAGATTTACCTTGTTACCGAAGGATTAACTTTAATTTTACCTTCCAACACCCTTTCTACGATAGAATTTCCGTTTGAGTCGATATAACTTAATTCGACATCATATACATATCTACCACGAGTAGATAGTGCGTCGGTTTGAATATTGGTTAGTGCGAGAGTAACAACACCATTTGTTGCAGGATCTGCCACAATAGCATTGAAGTCAACGGTATCTGCTGCTGTACTTCTGAAGGTTTTCTTCATTTTAGCAGTAACGGTATATCCGTTTAGGTTCTTTGTAGAGCCATCAGGGTCAACTAACTCTAGTTGTAGAGCCAAGTCGGAACCTTGATCAATTGTGAAATCTTCGTAAGTTGCCATATTCTTCAAAACCTTAAACTGTTTATAAAACGTCTACCTCTATTTATAACAGTTTAAGGCTTGAAGATATAGGTTTTAATCTTTAGACTCGATATCTGCTAAGACCATCTCACGGAAGTCCGCTGATGCGTCTGAGTAATCAAACACATAAGATACCGTACAACGCCAGTCTTCAGTAGAAGCTGCGTGATACATTACTTTATCTTCTTCACCGTAGTGACCGAAGTATGCTGCTTTGCATGTCCACTTACCAGCTTCGTCTTGACTACGGATAACTTCCTTAGTTTCAGGATGAATGTAGTCAAAGTAACCAGAACCGTCTTCTGAGTATGAGAAAATTAAGTTATAGCCCGGAGCATTCGCATTGTTATGCCAAGAAATAAATCCTCCTGGCGGATATACTGCCGCTAGTGCGTTATGTTTTACTGATAAAAAGTTCATCATCTTATCGTTAAGATCACGTAGATGGTGAGTCATGTCACGTTTGAAAACAGGATCGGCATCCTTCTCAAACATCATATGAGCTTTATCAGAAAGTTTGAAGTTGTAACCAACAAGTTCGTCTGGAAAACCTTCGTGTCTTGTGTCTTGTGCAACAATCTCTTCCATATGCTTAGGGCCCACATAGTATGGACGCTGACGAATATGTTGTGAGGAGGACAAGTGACAGTTTTTTTCAAAACCATGTATGGTATGTAACTTAGCGTATTCGTTTAGAACCTCTAACAGTTCAGGGTTATTAACCTCAACGTGTCTGAGGTATTGGTCGTTTACCTGTGTCATACGATTGGAGTATCCTTGTTTAACCCAGCAGAGAAGTGACGTAATATCACCGGCCCACTTTCGGGTTTTGTGATTGCCCAATTAAGGGCATTGTAATAATTCCACCTCAAGTCATCATCGAAGATACCAACTTTGAGGTCTTTGTATTTAGGTTCTTTCTCAGTTAACCACCAAAGAGAGAATTGATCCCAAGACTTTAGAGAATCAATATAACCTTCCGGCCACCAAGTGTCGTTCATTTGTTTGTAGGTTAAGTCCCACCAGTCATCCATAAATTCACGTACAATAGGTTTTGACATATCATATAAACATACACCACCACATAGAGTGAATTTAGCCATACCTTCTGGTGTGGAGAAATCACGTTCCGCATAAATGTAATCACGGTCATCAGTCAATGCTGAGAAGACCACGTCGTGATCTTTCATTTCATCCCAAACTTTAATAATATCTTCG
>Ga0208814_1000431_pt1 | contig 26846 bp, 46 predicted proteins | sample MalvirAntarct_55_FD_184253 | JGI IMG/M metagenome (GOLD analysis project Ga0208814, IMG submission 184253) | Marine viral communities from the Global Malaspina Expedition - Malaspina viral metaG Antarct_55 (SPAdes) (version 2) | ecosystem: Environmental > Aquatic > Marine > Oceanic | place...
GTCCTCCTATGGGCTTACATACTTTCGGTTCATCTTCTGCTATTGCGGAGTGGACAGAGGCTTGTAAGGCTTTGCACCCAGAATACTTTCCAGAACCAAGTGAAGACGATTTAGTATAATGAATAAGTCTAGATACAATGTGCCTCAAGACAAGCGCAGAGGATGTCTATGTAAGGATGGCAACCGCTATTCTAGAGAATGCTGCAAAGGTGATTACCAGAATCAGGGGATTGGCTCAATATCCAAAGATGAAACTGAGTAAGAATCTAATATTAGCTGAAGCTAGTAGATCAGATACTGCAAAAAGGAAAGGGATAGACAATAGACCTACTGGAGAGCATCTATCTAATCTGATCATGATAGCTAATAAGGTATTCCAACCTATCAGAGATCACTTTGGATCTCCTATTCGTGTAACTTCAGGATATAGATCTGAGGCATTGAATAAGATCATAGGAGGTAGCAAGACCTCTCAGCATTGTAATGGGGAGGCTTTAGATCTTCAAGGATTAGGAGAGATTAGTAATGCTATGATCTTTGATTATATCAGGGAGAACCTAGAATTTGATCAAATGATCTGGGAGTTTGGTACTGAAAATGAGCCAGATTGGGTGCATGTGAGTTTTACTAGTATCAATCGTGGTCAGATCCTGATGGCTTACAAAGAGGGAAATAAAACCAAATACCAAACAATGGCATGAATTTAGGAGATCTGAAAGTCTATGGCTTTAACACATTTAGTTTGATGATTAGCTTCTCCTCAGCGGAGGATACTTTGAAGATAATTTTACTAATTGCCACTATCGGGTATACGATGCAGAAGTGGTATCTAATGAATAAGAAGGATGATTGATAGAATTTTTAAGAGTTGGAAGAGTAGCTTAGTTGGCGTACTTTTGTTTAGTGCAGGTATCGGGCTTGTAGCATTTGAGAAGTCAACATTAACGGAGGCAGCAGCCTTCTTTGGTATTGCCTTTGTTTTATTTTTCACTAAAGAGAAAACCAATGATTGAATTTGATGATAGCTTCGCTGACTTTGTAGATGAGATGGCGAATGATAAGAAGAATGAAAATGCTTGTAGCATAGATAATCCAGATTGTGAAGGATGTGGGAGTTAATTAAAGTGAGAGCAGTTCTAGTAGGGCTGCTTTTATTGCTTAATGGATGTAGTGCAAGATACCATCTGGATAAGGCTATAAGAAAAGATCCTAAGATCATAGACTCAGTAACTATGAGAATAGATACTTTGATCATAACAGAGAAACAAGCCCTTACAGACACTTTAATTCTTCAAAGGGTAGATACTATCAAAATAATAAGAGAAGGCATTAGGATTGATGTGAGGAGGTCTTACGACACAATAGAGGTCAATGTTGAGTGCCCTAGTGATACTATCAGGATCTCCAAAGAGATCAAAGTACCTCAGATAATCTATCAGGAAAAGGAGTTTAATAGTAAATATCTATTATACTTGATTATCTCAATTATTCTATATACCTTTGGTTTATTAAAATATACTAAATAAGTATTATACTATTATACTATTATAATATATATATACTATTCTGTCTTTCAGACAGATACTAACATTAATACTACTATACTATATATAATATATATACGCAATAGTTTTTTTTATGACTAGAAAAGAGATATACTTAGCTATTGAGAACAAGGAGATAGTAGATGATTACCATAATCACTTTGTTTCTCACTTTGGTTTTTATGATCAAAGAAGGAGTAACAACTTTGAAGTTGGTAAGTATTACAAATGTGATCAGGCTATAAAATGACAATGAAAGAAGCACAGAAATTAGCAGTAGTGCTTAACAACTCAGGTTTGAGTGCTTGGGCAGTTGAGGGATTCTATGTGAATCTTATTGTTGATGGTGTGTTATTTCAGGTTAACAAATCAAAGACTCAACCTAATGAGAGATCCTAATATAGATCGCTATCTTCATGAGATGGCTATGCTTTTCCAGAACTTAGGTAAAGACTCAACACCTCAGCAGAGGGTAGATGCTAAACTTGAGGAGTGGAAGTATCTAGGAATGATTGCTGACATAGATGCTGAGTATGCACAGAGATTAGGATATGCATGATCATACTAAAATAGAGATACATCTTGGGAAGATTCCTTCCCTTAATAAATTCTATTCCTCTCCTCATTGGACATTCAGATCTAGAGAGAAAACAAAATGGAAAGAGATCATATCTAAGCAGCTAGATTATGACTTTCAGTTTGAGTACTGCATCATCACCGCTAAGGTCAACTATCGTTATGATCTAGACAACTGCATTATGGCTATCAAGTTTACTCAGGATGCTCTAGTAGATGCAGGAATGATTACAGATGACAATAAGAAATTCATCAGGGCAGTTCGTATAGAACCTGCATCAGACATCCCAAAGGATACATCAGTGATCCAGATAGAAGGGAAAATAATGAACAAATTATTTTAACATCTCAATTTTTATTTCTAAGTTTGTACTCTAATCAATTAATAGAGAGATATGAATACAGAAAACCTTTATCAGATCATTGATGATCTAGAGAACTTTGCTCACCAGATAGGTAGCGAATGGATGGAAGAGAGAGTAGCAATGCTTGAGGCTCAAATCGCAGCATTAGAAATTAATCAATCAACTAAATAATCATGAAGAAAGCAAAAGTAGTATCCGTTACTCCTCAGGGAGATTACCAACTCAAGGATGGTAAGACATTGTACAAGTTTCTAGTATCGTTTGACAACGCAGACTCTGGAGAATACTCCTCAGTTAAGCCTGATCAAGATAAGTTCCTAGTAGGTACAGAGACAGAATATGAGTTGAATGCAACTACATACGGAAACAGAATCAAACCAGTATACGCTCAAGGTGGATTCTCAGGTGGTGGTGGCTTTTCAAAGCCTAATTACTCAGGTAAGGATGACAACAGACAAGAGTTGATAGTTAAGCAGTCATGCTTGAAAGCAGCAGTTGATCTCCTGAAGGATAAAGGTGCTAAGAGTACAGATGTATTGAAGGTAGCTGATAGCTTTGTTACTTGGGTGATGGCATCAGAGAAGAAGGAAACCAACTATGATACTCACTTCTCTTCCAGAGAGGAAAAGATAGAAGTAGCGAAGGCAATAGTCAGCGGTACTAATGATGATGATCTACCATTTTAAGAATTGTTGATTAGATTAGGCAGGGGAGGGCAATATGGCTCTCCCTTTTTTTTCCTCTTATGTGAGGATATTAAAAATTATTGTTAATTTAGAGGGATGATACACGAACACATAGTACAATCAGATCAGACCTTGAGATATCTAGAGAGAGCAAGAGCAGGGAAGATTGCACCTGCATCTAGATTTGGAGTGAATGAGATAGATGATCACCTGAGATTTAAGAAGGGAAACTTCGTAGTTGTTACTGGTCATGCGAATGTTGGGAAGACTCACACGATGTGCTACCTTCAAGTTTTACATACATTAGAGAACGGCACTAAGTGGCTAGTATATTCCTCAGAGAATGAGGTGGAATCTCTCCAGAGAAAACTGATAGAGTTCCTAGCAGGTAAGCCAATCAATCAATTGGATGAGGCTACATTCTGGAGGCATCACGCCTTTGTGCAAGGTCATTGGGCATTCATAGATTCGGAGTTGATAGTTAATGCTTTTGAATTGCTAAAGATAGCAGAGGAGATTCATGAGGTCTGGCAATATGATGGACTGATGATAGATCCATATAATTCTCTAACGATCAGAAAGGAAGATCTCAAAGGGATCTCAACGCATGATTACCATTATGAGGTAACAAGCTACATCAGGAAGTTTTGCAAGGAGTATGGAGTTACTACGATAGTCAACACACATCCTGCAACTCAAGCGATGAGGCAAGTTCATAGAGCACCACACGATTATGCAGGACACACAATGCCTCCTATGGCTAGTGATGTTGAAGGAGGGGGTAAATTTGTGAACCGCTCGGATGAATTCTTTGTACTTCATAGATACACGCAGCACGATCAGGACTGGATCTTTACACATATCCATGTCAGGAAGGTGAAGGAGTTAGAATCTGGAGGTAGACCTACTCCATTAGATTCTCCTATTAAGCTAGAATCTACTCAAGGTAATTGTGGCTTCAAGGTCAATGGATTTGATTTAATAACTAAAAAGATAGAAATAGATGGATCTCCATTTTGAAGGTAACAAACTCTACTACCTAGAGAAAGAGGCTGAATTAGGAAAGGTGTTAGATCACCTCAGCAAATATCTAGGACATCAGCAAGAGATCACAGATGATCAGCTATGGGATGTGTTTAACATATGTATGGATACGATGGCTATCTTCAGACATATCACAGACTACTTCACTACTTTAGATCGCAGCATCTTAGATGCAAGGATTAAAAATGGTAAGCTAAAGCAGGATCTGTATGAACTTCAAAGAGAGAACATTCAACTACAAAAAGCCCTAGAGGGGTATATGGATGAATTTTAAAGACATGAAAACAATCAATAGTTTAAGTGGAGGCAAGACCTCTAGTTATATAGCAGCAAATTACCCTGCTGATTACGATGTATTTTCTTTGGTCAGAGTAGAGGATCAGAACTGCAAGTTCACAGATAAGAAGTTACGCAGAGAAGTAGAGGATAGAATACAAGCCCCATTCATTGGAACGGCAGAAGATGATATGATTATCTATACTATTCTTGACCTTGAACAATACATAGGAAGAGAAATTACTTGGGTAACTGGTAAGACATTTGAGGAAACAATTAAGCAGTATAAGATGAAGGATGGAGGTTACTTCTTGCCTAATAAAATGACTAGGTATTGTACTACTGATATGAAAACTATACCTATTGCAGAATGGAGATATAGGGAAATAGAAGGAGATGCAATCATGAGGTTTGGTTATAGAGCCAATGAAAAGAGAAGAGCAGATAAAATGCTTGAGAAAGTTAACGAGAATGGAATGACTCAGGTTAAGATTATTACTGGTAGATCAAAAACTGGAACACAAAACAAATGGAGTAATATAGAGTATTGCAAACCAGAGTTTCCGTTAATAGGTGATAATGTTTTTAAGGATTCTATTGAAGAATTCTGGAAGGACAAAGAAGTTAGGTTTGCTTACATGAATAATTGCGTAGGTTGTTGGTGGAGATCGCCTTTACTTTTAAAACATATGCATGAGAAGCAACCAAATAAGATGCAATGGTTTGCAGACATTGAAGAGGAAGCAGGAAGCAGATTTAAAAGTGAGGTAAGTTATTCTGAGATAATAAAATGGAAGCCTCAAATGAGGTTATTTGATGAAGACTTTAACGAATGTGATAGTGGATATTGTGGATTATAAAAGGAAGATGTTAGATGGTCAGAGATTTGAGATCAATGGAATGGAGTTCGTATGCATAGAGACTCACGCATATTTCCAGACTAGAGTAGATGATGAGGAATCTGATATAGATGTAGGATCTAGCTTTTACATAGTAAGGAATACATCAACTGGGAAACTGCATAAGATCCCATTCAGTAAAATAATAAACAAAGAAAAAGAGATTACATGGAAGACTTAAGCAAAGTGATTGAGGCGTATTTTGATGAGATAGGAGTGATCCCTAATGGGACTAGACAACTAGATCAAGTATATGCTAGATCAGCAATGATGGTATCAATGAGAAAGTATATGACCTTAATGCATATAGGGAGGATCTTTGGTAAGAACCACGCAACGATCCACCACGCAGTTAAGAATCACGAGTTAAATCATAATTGGTCTGCTCTATACAGATTCTTCTATGATACTGCTCAGAAGATTCTTATAGAATCACCAGTCCAGAAGTTTGAGAATGGCAATAGATTACAAGCCCAGTTCACTAGACAGAAGATGAGAATCATAGAACTAGAGCACGAGGTTAGTAAATTAAAACACGAATGTGTACAATTAAATGATAACATCGGTATATTGCAGAAATACAAGAAGTTATATAACGAACTTATAGAAGATGCAATTAGAGTTTAGCGCAATAAGTGGGGTGATGGTAGGTGTAAATTATGCCTACTATCAACCAACACCTGATGAATCAGGACTTCACTTGATACAGATAGCCTTAGGCATCTTCATGATACAATTATCATGGGCAGAATAGAGAAGTTTTACAGAGAAAATTTCAAGAGGTTAACTGGCTTCATCAAGTCTTATACAGATGGAAGCTATGAGGTAGCATCTGACATAGTGCAGATGGTGTTTCTTAAATTATTAGAGTTAGAGAGCGAAGGGAGGACAAACTTTTACGAGGATGACTCCCTTAACTTTTTTTATGTATATCGTTCCTGCATCAATACGGCATTAAAGTACCAGAGAGCAAAGAGAAGGATTGACAAGGTCAGTATAGATGATATACATTTTGACTACCATCTAGATCAGCCATATCCAGAAGAGCGACAAGCGATGGAGAAACTCATAGAATATATGGAGGAAGAGATCGGTGATCTCCATTGGTATGATTCAAAGATGATGAGAATACATATGGAGGGAACTTCTATGAATAAGATACACAGAGAGACAGATATAGGTTTAACATCAATAAAGAACACAATCAAAAATGGCAAAGCGAAAATCCACAACCGCATCAAAGAAGACTACGAAGATTACAAAAACGGAGACTACGACAAAATCTAAGGGGCTAGGTGATACTATTGAGAAGATCACAGAAGCTACTGGGATCAAGGCAGTAGTCAAGGCGATAGCAGGAGATGATTGCGGATGCGATAATAGAAAGGACAAACTCAATAAGTTATTTCCATATAGCAAAGAGCCTGAGTGCTTAGAAGAAGAAGAGCGAGAGTATCTATCATCTGGAGTGCTTAATGGTAGGACATTGAAGCATAGTGATAGAGAGCGTATTGCTCGTATACATTCCAGAATCTTTAGCCACAAGTATAGTGTGCCCTGCACCTGCTCACCTAAGATCTGGATTCAATGGATAAAGCAACTTCAAGATCTACTAGATGCAACTGAGTAACTATCTAAAGAAAGGACTACAACAATCTGATGATAGGACAAACCATTGTGTATCTATTGGAAAGGATGGTGAGGCTCTGTTCAAGGAGTTGACTGGAGCTATAAAGTCTAGCCTAGCAGATGACAAGAAACACATTGATTTCTATTGGGAAGGAAAGTGTATAGATGTGAAAGGCTTAAAGCCTATGCATAATCATGGATTCATTCTTTTGGAGTTTCTTAATGTTTGGGGATATCATGGATGGTGTGCTAAGGAATCTAAAGCAGAGTTCATTGCTTTTCAATTTCCTGATAGATTCTATGTGTTCAAGAAGGATGATCTAAGGTCTAGGGTGATAGAGAAGTGCGAGAAATATAGTTCAGAGGTGGTACTAAGAAAGAACAGAGTAAAGCCATCACAAGGCTTATATAAGTGGATAGGTAGATTCGGTAAGCAGGATGTGTTTACTTATTTAAGAATAGAGGATGTTGAAGATCTGATCTGTGATATCCTTCCATATACCATAGAGAAATGATACTGATATTATTTGGAGTAGGTTTAGGCGTAGCCCTGAATCAAATAAGAGGATTACAGAAGAGGGTTGAAGACCTTGAGGAATTCATTGGTCAAACTTTTTTTGATGATGATGAAAAATAATTATTAAAATTCATTGTTAATTCAAATATCTTTCTTAGATTTGAGTATCATTAAAAGAGAGATAGATATGAAAACTACAATCACACTAGAACAACAAAGAGAGTTATTAATTAACCAAATTGCAGAACTAAATGCAAAAGGTGAGGACACAAGTGTAGCGGAATATCACTTAAAAACTTTAGATGCAGCCAAAGCAACGGGTTTGAAATACAGAGATTCGGATGAGAGTATTTACGAAACTTTCAGCTACTATTACACTAGCCGCAATACGGGTGGTAAAAAATGGAAAAATGGACATCTTTACTCAACCCGATGGGGAGTAGCTATTCATAATGTTTACAAAAAAGAATGTTTCAAATAAATAACTTAATACTAGAAGAGTAAATAATCAAGGGAGGGGGAACCCCCTCCTTCATTTAATATAGAGAGAGATATGAAAAAGATTGACTGGAAGAAAGTAAAGATCATGGCTGCCTTATATACGATGGCTACTATTGCATTGATGGCATTCCTTGCCCTTTATGAGTTTGTTGAATATCTAACTTGTGTATCATGTTGATGCTTGATGGATCGGATTACGATCAGGATTGGCTAACTCAAAAAGCAGTAGGTGATGAGTTCTACTATGGAACACTTAACAAACTAGCGTTATCCTCATCCAGTTGCAAACTGCTTCTAGATAGCCCAAAGACATTCTACAATGTCCAGAGGTATGGATCTAATATGTCAAGCCCTGCACTCTTAATGGGCAGAGTAATCCATGTAATGATCTTAGAGCCTGAGAAGTTTGATGACATCTTTGAGGTAGTAGATGTGACTAGTAAGAATACTAAAGCCTTCAAAGAGGCTCAACTTGACAATCCTAAGGCTTGTATCACTACTAAGGACTTCAAGGCAGGTGAGAGGTTGACAGATGCATTCCATAGAAACGAGATAGCAAAGAGTTACCTGAAGGGATCAGAGACTGAGATACCTATGGTGGATCTAGTTGGTGGATTCCCATTCAGAGGAAAGGCAGATATCAAAAGAGGTAGCGAGATCATAGATCTCAAAACAACAACCGATCTAAAAGCCTTCAGATATTCAGCAGACAAATATGGATATGACCTTCAAGCATATATCTACTGCAATCTATTTAAGACAAACTACAAGGACTTCACATTTATAGCCCTAGACAAAGCATCCTGCGATATAGGCATATATGATATATCAGAGGAGTTCTACAAGAGAGGTGAGGCGAAGTTCAACAGAGCAATCTCATTGTATAGAGAATACTTCGTGAAGGGTCAGGATCTGGATACCTACACCATTAAAGGAACATTATGAAAAAGCATACTAAGATCTATATGAGCCACTTCGGTTATGTCTTAGATGATTTCATAGGGTGTGAGATCTGTGGATCTAGAGCAGTTGATATTCATCATATAGAGAATAGAGGTGCAGGAGGTTCTAATGATAAGGATGTTATAGAGAATTTAATGGCGGTATGTAGACCTTGCCATATAGAGCATGGTGATGTACCTTATAAGATAGAATGGCTAAAAGGAATACATAATAGACTGATATGAAATATATTTTAAAATCTCATTCTATGAGAGATAATAGATCTTCTTCTATAAATAGCGCAATAACTACAAAGGTAAAACCTGAGCCTTTTAGAGTATCTGATGGGGTAATGAAGATCGGTAAATTTAAGACCAAGAAGATTTCAGATGTTCCAGAGTATTATCTAAAATGGATGCTTAAAAATATAGATTTAGATCCTCAAAGAATTTCAATGATAAATAATTTGCTATGAAAAAGATGAACCAATTCCTACGCATTGCAAATGCTAGACTAAGAAAGATATATCCTAACAAGCAACAGAGAATTTCTTGGGCAGCTAAGATGTATGTGAGATGGATAAATAGAAAAGAAGAATAGAAAGAGAGAGGCAGGTTATCTTAAACTAATCCCTTGTAGGGAAACACTTTATGGTTAAATACGCCCTGACCTCTCTCTTCTTAACACCAAAGAGATATGACAATACTAGAACTAATGCAGAGAGATCTGGATCAAAACGGAATAGAGAATGATTAGCCTAATAATAGTAAGCATCATGTGCATATATATGATCAGGAGAGAAAGATTATCATATTTAGAATCAAAGGATAAACTAAAAAAATATGAATGAGTTTGAAGCATTTAAGAATGGAGTAAAACTGATGGCATTGTATCAGGTAACTCTAGAGCAGATGGATATCATGAAAGGTTCTGCTATATACTCTCAGAGAGTAAAGCAACAGATGAATAACCTAGAGAAGTCTATTGAGATGCTTATCAGAAAGCCTATGGAGGCTCTAGACAATACTGATGAGATAATGATGACAGACATACAGAACAAAATAGATATGATCTTAGATCTATCTCTAGAGGAAATGGCTATATTAAGAGGATCAATTAAAGATATGAGAGATGAAGAACTGGTTACAGATTGATTTATTCAGTTGGAACAAAATAGATAAGGGATGGTGGGCTATCTACTTTCTGAAGTTAGAAGGCAAGACATGGAGTTGGCATCTGTTATTCATAGAGGAGAACTTGGATAACTATCAGGTTGAATGGTTTTCTTTTCGTCTGGAGAAATGAGCAAAGCAGGATCTGATCTAATGCTAATGAACAGAAAGAACTATATAAAGCTACTAGAGATAATGATCCAGTTGGATAATAGAGGCAAACTTGCTCCCCATGAGAGGGAGTTCTTGCGTAATTTAGTTGAGTATTAAAGGGTTATATAATTATGAAGAAAGTAAACATCAGGGATATCATCCCTAACAAGGAGAATCCACGATATATAAAAGGAGATAAGTTCCAGAAGCTAGTCAATAGCATCAGAGAGTTTCCTGAGATGTTAGATCTTAGACCTATCGTAGTGAATCAGGAGATGGTAGTTCTAGGAGGTAATATGAGATTGAAGGCTTGTACAGAGGCAGGGCTTACGGAAGTGCCTATTATCATAGCAGAGCATCTTACAGAGGATCAAGAGAAGGAGTTCATCATTAAGGACAACTCTAGCTTTGGTGAATGGGATTGGGATCTTCTAGCTAATGAATGGGATGTAAATCAGTTGGCAGATTGGGGACTAGAGATACCAAACTTTGATATTGAAGAAGCAATAGATGAATCCCCAGAGAAAGAAGAAAAACTACTGATTAGTGTTAGATGCGAAAACGAGCAATCACAAGAGGCTCTGTATCAGTATCTAATAAAAGCAGGATATGATGCTACCAAGAAATAACAATGGACAAAACTGAACAACATAAAAAAGCAATGCTAGAAGCCTTAGAGAAATCTCTAGGAGTGGTAACATCTGCTTGTAGATCGGTAGGCGTAGGAAGGACTACACATTATCTATGGCTTGAGAAAGATCCAGAGTATAGGAAGGCAGTTAAAGATGTGGAGAATGTAGCAATAGACTTTGCTGAGACTCACTTACATATGCAGATAAAGGATGGCAATCCTAGTAGCACGATCTTCTACCTTAAAACAAAGGGTAAGAAACGAGGATACATAGAAAGACAAGAGATCTCTCATGAAGGGATTAAGACCTTCACTATTGAAGAAGTGGATGAGTAACATCCAAGTAAATAAGGTCTATGGTCATTTAAAGAACTCAGATAAGAAGATCATAGTAGAGCAGGGAGGGACAAGGTCTGGAAAGACCTACAATATCCTCTTGTGGATTATCTTCTATTATTGTGATAAGAATGAAGGCAAGACGATTACAATAGCTAGAAAGACATTCCCTGCGGTTCGCTCATCTGTCATGAGGGACTTCTTTGAGATCATAAAGGCTGCTCAAATATATAGAGAGGAGAATCACAACAAGTCCAACTCAGAGTATATGCTTAATGGCAATATGATTGAGTTCATATCTATGGATCAACCTCAGAAGATCAGAGGTAGGAAGAGAGATCTAGCATTCCTGAATGAAGCTAATGAGTTGACCTTTGAGGATTGGCAGCAGATAGTATTCAGGACTAATGGGAGAATCATTCTAGATTATAATCCATCAGATACTTTCCATTGGATCTATGATAGGGTGATACCTAGAGAGGATGCAGAGTTCTATCAAACGACATACAAGGACAATCCATTCCTAGATCCTACGATCATTCAGGAGATTGAAAGACTAAAAGAAACAGATGAACACTATTGGAGAGTCTATGGACTTGGTGAGAGAGGAACGAACAGAGCACAAGTATTCCAATTTACAACGATTCAGGAAGTACCTCAGGCGGCTAAGTTTTTGGCTTATGGTTTGGACTTTGGATTTACGAATGATCCTAGTAGTCTTGTGGGATGCTATCAGCATGGCGATAATCTTTACTTTGAGGAACTTATCTATTCTACTAATCTTACTAATCAAGATCTGGCTAATGAGTTCGGGAAAGTTGGTATAGGGAGATATGATGAGATCTTTGGAGATAGTGCAGAGCCTAAATCAATAGAGGAACTGCATAGGATAGGCTATAACATCAAACCAACAACGAAGGGAGCGGATAGTATTAATGCAGGAATTGATATGCTTAAACGCTATAAGATCCATATCAAAGGATCTAATCTCATGAAGGAGATGGAGAATTATAGATGGGCAGAGGATAAGAATGGTAACCTCCTGAATAAGCCAATAGATAAATATAACCACGCCATTGATGCAATCAGATATGGAGTGTATAACAAACTAAGCAAACCGAACTATGGTAGATACGCAATCCGTTAGCATAGAGATTCCAGAGAATCTATCTGACATATCTCTAGAGAAGTATAAGAAGTTTATACTCATGGCTAGTGAGGAGAATGGAGATGAGATAGCATTATATCAATTTTGTGGATTGACTCCACAGATGCAGGAGGGTATGAAGAAGAATGATCTAGATGAGATCAGGACTCAACTTGCTAATGTGTTAAGTGAGAAACCTTCATTGATCAAGACCTTTAAACATAATGGAGTAGAATATGGGTTTCATCCTCACCTAGAGGATATATCTATGGGAGAGTACATTGACCTAGAGGAGTATCTAAAAGATCCTTACAAACAAGCAGAGAAGGTTCTAGGTGTTTTATATAGACCTATCAAGCAGGAGAAGTTTGGAAGATATCTGATAGAGAACTATGATCCAGATAAGCATAATGGGATGGGCTTTCAGAGTCTAGGTGCTGACATCTTTCTAGGGTGTCTGCTTTTTTTTTATCGTTTAGAGAACAGATTGCAACAAACTTTCCTTCAATCTTTGGAGAAGGATCAGATGATGGCTTTGACCTCAGAACTCAATTCAGTAAGAAGTGGGGATGGTATGGAGCAATACACCAAATTGCTAAAGGAGATATACTCAACATTGATAAAGTAACGGAGTTACCAATGAGAACCTGCTTGACTTTTCTGGAGTTTGAGATGGATAAGGCTGAGGTAGAAAAATCAATGATGAAAAAGTAATTGAAATTTATTGTTCATATCTAAAATATAATATCTATATTTGAAATATAAAACAAAGAGAGATATGAATTTATACGACAAATTAAACGATGAACAAATAAAGATATTGGATCAGCAGATGATCCTTTATCCTTATTCAGCGAAGGCATTGACGAGAGGATTGAAGGAGAACAGATACTGCTTAGATCTAACATTGAATCAATGTCATAGAGTAGCCTCTACATTTGGCTTTGAATGTACCTTGGTTAACATTATAAACTTCTTTGAATAATGGACTATCTAGATATAGAGTTGATGCAACATCAGGATGATCAAGATGCGACTTGTGAAGGTTGTGGAGGTTGTTTAATTGATCAGTATTATGACTGCTCTTGTGAAGAGGAAGAAGAGATATTAGGGATCTAGTGTGGTAGCTAGGTTGGTTTGGTTGAGGAGGTCTGTGGTGGATCTCCTCTTTTTTTATCCCTATTTTTACGAATAGGGTTTTTTAGTTATATGAAGAAAGGATATTATCAAATCACAGAAGCACTTCAAAGTGCAGCAGAGGCTAATGACCATATCAATCAGGTATCATGGGGAAACATATTTGATCTAGACTTTAAGAAGATGGACATGTATCCAGTAGCTCACCTGATTACTGGTAGTGCTACACTTCAGGAGAGAACTATTAACTATGAGTTTGATCTTCTAGTGATGGATGTAGTGGATTATAGCAAAGATGCAAAGGATATCTTTGAGGGAAATATGACTAAGCAGGATATATACCACAGAACACTAGCGACTATCTCAGAGATCCTAGCAACCTTCAGGAGAGGTACTGAATATGATGCATACTTCAGGTTAGTGAATGATCCAATAGCAGAGCCATTTGATGAGGACTATGAGGCTAACATCTGTGGATGGAAGGTAACGCTAGAGATAGAGGCTGCTAATCCAAACAACATCTGCTAGATGGATAACGCTAACACAAAATTAGCATTAGAGAAGTTTGGGAGATACTTGGTTATAGAATCCAAGAAGAACCTGACACGCAAGAAGAAGAATGTCAAGGGTAAGCTATATGAGAGTTTAGGATACGATGTATCCGTAATGAAGAACTCATTCTCTATGGACTTCCTGATGGAAGAATATGGTGAGTGGGTAGATAAGGGAAGGAAGGCAGGAAAGAATCCTCCATTTGATGCTATAAGAGAATGGGTACAGAATCGCAAGATCCAGTTCAGAGATAACAGAGGTAAGTTTAAAAGCTATGATTCCTCAGCATGGGCGATAGTAAAGTCAATAGGGAAGAAAGGCATAGAGCCGTCCAACTTCTATTCTAGACCTTTTAACTTAGGATACAAGAGATTACCTGATAACATCGCTGAGGCATATGCTTTAGATGTTGAGGAGTTTCTAGAGTTCACATTAGATAAATTAAACGAAGATTATAAAGATGGCAGTAATTAGCCCCATTGGATTAGTAGGAACTAGATCACCGATTCTCATTACTTGGAATGGTACTGGAGTTAGTGCAAGTGATATCAAGTATTTTAATCTAGAGATATATGCTTGGAGTGGTGAGGAATCAGCAAAACCTGCTACACCTATTTACACGATTAACAGAACATCAGGATTTGTGGACTCCTTTCCTACTGCTGATATCTCTAAGTTATTAGAGAATGAGTTTGTAAATAGAATATCCAAATTGACTCAGGAGAGCGTAGTCAAGATGAGCCCAGATTCTTACCTATGGGTTCAGGTGGATTATGACATTCAGTATGTTCAAACACCATTTTTAGTGAATGATACTGGATCTACTGCGGTATTCATGTCAACCTATGGCTATGGTAAGTTCACAGAGGGTGCTAATGCTAACATCCAAAGACCTATCCTCCAGAAATACGAGAGATATTCTTCAGATAAGGATGCATTCATGATGCCTATATATCTAGGACTACATGGAGAGGGATTAGATATTAAGTATAGCTATCGTGATAGGGTGATTGCTGATGGAGGTACTATTGAATCGCTAGGGTGTGCTAACATAGGATTAGACAAGATCAGAGTATTGAATGATGATGGCACTAACTATGAGTATACTGCAACAGAGGCTGATGTATATGAAACTAAAGCGGAGGAAAGGGTTCTATTGTTTCCTTCAGGAGTTGCTAACTTATCAAACTTCAAAGCCTCTCAGGGGTGGTCAGGTGCTGCTCCATACAATACTAAATATTATGACATTCAATTAGTGGATGGCTTAGGGAGTGTGATAGAATCACAGAGGATTTACAATAGTTGCGAGGCTAAGTATGATCCGATCTCTCTATATTTCATTAATAGATATGGTGCTTGGGATAGCATGACCTTCTTCAAGAAGTCAGAAACTAGCTTGAGTGTATCTAAGAGCACATATGATCAGGTAATAGGATCAGCAGGTGCATCTGGATATACTTGGGGAAATCAAGCAAGAGGTACAACCTCTTACAATCATGAGGCTAGACAATCAATGACATTGAATACTGGCTTTGTAAGTGAGGACTTCAGTCAGGTAATGGAGGAGATCTTAATGAGCGAGAACATATTGATGGTATATGATCGTACTACAAGTAGATCAGGCATCAGATATAACATAGAGCAATCACAGAGAGCAGTTAACATCGTTACTGATTCCATTACAATGCAGAAGCATGTCAATGATAAGGTAATCAATTATACTCTAGCTATTGAAATGGCTAATCCAGAGAATGCAATGCTATGATAGAACTATACATAGGATCAAGTAGGCTAGATACCTTCAAGGATGAGGATGTAAATATCAACCTGAGCCTACAAAATGTTAAGGATATAGGTAAGCTATTTACAGACTATACTCAGAACTTCAGCGTACCTGCATCTAAGATCAATAATGCTGCCTTCAAACACTATTACAATGCAGATATATCTGGAGGTTATGATGCGACTCTTAGGCAAGATGCTACGATCTTTCTAGATAAGGAGTTATTCAGAGAGGGTACTATTGAGTTGATGTCTGTTGATTTAAAGAATGGACTAGCTGAAAGCTATGAGATAGTGTTCTTTTCAGCAGGAGTGAACATGAAGGATCTATTTGGTGAGGATGAATTAACAGATCTAGACTTTTCAGTATATGATCATTCTTATTTAGCATCCTCTGTTAAAACTGGGCTAGAAGGTCAGGGACTATTCTCAGGGAATATCATATACCCACTTATCTCTCCAGTTACAGACTGGCTTTATGATACTGCTTCGGGTAGTCATAATCCTGAAAACATTCATTATCATTCTGGTGGTCATTCTCATGGGGTGTTTTATTATGATCTAAAACCTGCGATAAGATTAGCTAGAATTATTGATGCAATAGAGGCTAAGTATGGAATCACTTTTACATCTACATTCTTTGCTTCAAGCAAATTCACAGATCTCTACATGTGGTGTCATAGGAGAGAAGGATATATGTTCAAAGAGCAGGAGAATGGATTTACTGCAACTAAAATAGACTTCACCGCTGCAACTGGATTCTTCAACATAGGCACAGATACGACTACTATTCAAGTAGCCAATAGTGCTATAATATGGGAATACTCTATATTATCTTCTCAAGATTACCAAGTTCACTTTTTTGTAAATGGTGTATATAGAACTAGCAGGAGTCATTCAGGGCAGGTGTCAAATGAGCAAGTTTATCTGTATGGATTAAGTGGAGGGGATCAGGTACAGATGAGGTTCTCACCTCCTACGAATTGGGATGGTGGGACGATCACCTTTGGACAAGTAATATGTGAGGGGACTACATTATCAGGTGTGGGATTGTTCACTTGTTCCAGATTAACAACTCAATCCTTTGCTGCTGATGTGATTGTATCTGATCAGATGCCAGAACAGAAAGTCTATGACTTTATGCTAGGGATTGTGAAGATGTTTAATCTAGTTATTGATCCTAATAGTAGAACTTCATTTAATATAGAGCCTCTGGATGATTGGTATGCTGATGGGGTGAATCATGAAATAACAGAGTATGTAGATCAAGCAACTACTCAGGTAATGAGGCCAGAACTATATCCGAGAATCTCATTCAAGTATCAGGAATCTGATGCATATCTAATGAGATCATATAGAGAAACAAACGGAGGTAGAGCATATGGTGATCTAAATGCTGACTTTAATTTTGATGGCGGTGAGTTAAACATAGAATCTACTATGCAGATTCAGAAATGGCAAAAGCTAGAGGATGTAGATACCGCAGGGGACTTTGTAAACTTCCTAGTAGGAAAGAGCATAGACAAGGAAGGTGATGCATATATTAACCAACCAGTAGTATTCTATTCAGCCACTACATTGAATGTAAGTGCATATCCTATTAGCTTTGTGGATGAGAATGGAGTAATGACATCAGTTGTAGGTTTAAACCACTCATGTAATGTAAATGATAGATTATCATCGGATATTACTCAGATGATAACTTATGGTCTAGAGGTTGATCCCTTCACAGAGCAGAGTTACTCACAGACCTTATACAATCAATACTGGGTAGACTATATAACAGATCTCTATTCAACAGAGAGAAGGATCTACAAGATGAAAGCGGTGTTGCCTATGAAGTTGATCTATGAGATCAGGATGAATGACAAGCTAGATATCTCAGGCAGGAGATATGTGATTAATGAGATCAGTATTAACTTGAGAACAAGAGAGGCTACTCTTGAACTTCTAAACGATGTGTGATGGACTTGGGTTTTATAATTAGTATGCTTCCAAAAGCAGAGCCAGAATCTCCAGAGGTGAGGATAGCAAGAGGTGAATACAAGATAATTAGGAACTGGAAGGAAGGAAAGCAACAGATAATATGGCTATTAAGAAAGAGATAGAAATTACTGCGAATACAAAAAACGCAAACAAGAACATTGAAGAACTAGATGATAAGACTAAAGATGCAAGTAAGTCTATGGCTGACCTTGAGTCAGCAGCAGATAAGTTCACGGGTGGTTTTATTAGTGGTTTAAAGCAAGTAGGTAGTTCGTTAAAGGGATTTGGCTCAGGGATTTTAAATAGCGTAAAATCTCTAAAAACTTTCAGACTAGCTAACATAATGACATGGAGAGCAGTTAAGATAGGCATCGCCTCTACTGGGATAGGTTTGCTTATAATTGCGCTAGGTTCATTAGTTACATACTTCTCAAAGACACAGAGAGGAGCGGATAAAATGAAAGTAGCCTTTTCTGCCATCGGTGCAGTAATAGATGTTCTAGTTGATCGTGTTTCAACCTTTGGAGAGGGTTTGTTTAAGATAATATCAGGAGATTTTTCAGATGGCTTAGATATATTGAAATCATCTTTTTCTGGATTAGGAAAAGAACTGGCAGAAGAGAGCGCAGCAGCAGCACAATTAACAAAAGACTTTCAGGCTTTAGAAGATCGGGAGATCTCAATGATAGAAACTAGAGCAAAAACTAGAGCGGCAGTTGAAGCTGCAAAGCTATTAGCAGCCGATGAAAAAAATACTTTAGAAGAAAGATCTGCTGCATTGAAAAAGGCAATGGATCTAGAGATTGCGTTATCTGATCAAGAGATAGAGATAGCAAAGGAGAGGGCGAGAATAATAAAATCACAACACGATCTTGGAGAAGGCAGTAGAGCAGATGCCCAAGAAGATGCTGAAGCAGCAGCAAGGGTTATAGAACTACAAGCAGAAAGAGATAGTAAACTAAAAGAACTGGTAGCAGGATACAATAGTTTTAATAATCAAATCAAAGCATCTACTGATGCTACTACTGGAGAAACAGAAGCGCAGAAGAAACTAAATGATGAGTTAGCTAAGAGAGATGAAAGATTAGCACAAGAGAGTGCAAGTCTACAAGAGAAACTAGCAGCAGAATACGATGCTATTCTTCAGGCTCAGAATGATGCACAGATAAATGAACAGAATGCAATAGAGGACAAGTACAATACCCTACTCGCTAGTGCAGAGCAGTATGGATTTGATGAGATAGAACTCAACAGATTAAAGAATGAAGAATTAGCTAAGGTCAACAAGAAGTATGAGGATGCTGATTCTGATCGTAAAAAGAAGAAAGCCTCTGATGACAAGGCAGTACAGATGGCTACTCTGGATGCCATAGGAGGTGCATTAGGATCACTTAGTAGTCTAGCAGGTAAGGATGCAGCGAGTGGGAAGGCATTAAGCGCAGCATCTGCGGTAATCAATACATATACTGGGGCTACTAAGGCATTGGCTCAGGGTGGTATTGCAGGGCCAATAGCAGCAGCAGGTGTGATTGCTACTGGTATAGCATCCATCAGACAGATCTATGCTACTAAGATTCCTGCTACTGATGGTGGCGGTGGAGGTGGTGGATCAACACAATTACCACAGATGCCTTCTACATTATCTCCTAGATTGACAATAGATACGGCAGCATCTGATCTAGGTAATCAGATTACAAACTCACTAGGTAGATCTCCAGTTAGAGCATATGTAATGAATCAGGAGGTACAGAGCGCAGAGAAGATGGATAGAAAAATAAGGGAAACCGCAACACTAGGATAATATGAAATTTTTTGAGTTAGTATTAGATGAGGAGAAGTTACTGCATGGGATAGATGCTATCAGCATCGTAGAACATCCTGCAATAGAGTCAGACTTTATCACATTGAGCAAGGACTACAAGTTTGAGTTCAAGGAAGTGAATGCTGAGAAGAGGGTATTAATGGGAGCAGCTATGATCCCTGAGAAGCCTATATATCGCAGAGATGGTGATGATGAATACTATGTATTCTTCACAAAGGAAACGATCAGGAGAGCATCTGAATTGTATCTAATGAATGGTAAGCAAGGAAATGCTACACTAGAGCATCAGGATAAGATAGAGGGACTATCTTTAGTTGAGAGTTGGATCATTGAAGATTCCGATAAGGATAAGAGTAGAGCCTATGGCTTAGAGTATCCAGTAGGAACTTGGATGGTATCTATGAAGGTTAACAATGATGATATCTGGGAAGAATATGTCAAAGAAGGAAGAGTCAAAGGATTCAGTATTGAAGGATGGTTTATGCAACGAGAGTCCTCTATTGAGGTCAATACGGAACTCTCAAGAATTGAGGAGGAAGAATCAGAGCATCTCCTATCACTTTATTTACTGGGATTGACTAAGGCTGCCATCAAGCAGGATAAAAGATATAAGGTAGGAAAGAAGCTAGACCTAGAGTCTTACAAAGACTATCCTGAATCAGTATCCAATAATGCACAGAGAGGGATTGATCTTAATGATGGTGGTAAATGTGCTACTCAAGTAGGAAAGATCAGAGCGCAGCAGTTGGCACAAAAGAAGCCTATCTCACTAGAAACGATAAAAAGAATGCATAGCTACTTATCTAGAGCGGAGGAGTTCTATGATGAGAATGACACGAAAGCGTGTGGCACTATCTCCTATCTATTATGGGGAGGATTATCAGGAAAGCAATGGGCTGAGAGTAAACTAAAGGAGTTGGATCAGCTTTAGAAAATAACCCAAAATGTTTATAAATAGATTGTTTAATTAGAAAGACCGAAAAAATGAATTTACAAGAAGTGTTTAAAAAAATTGAATTGGCTCTGACTCCTTCTCAGGAAGAGGTAAAGGTTGAGTTTGCTAATATGAAGTTAGCAGATGGAACATTGCTAGAGGCTGAGGCTTTTGAAGCAGGTCAAAATGTTTTCCTAGTAGGAGAAGATGATGAGAAGGTAGCTGCTCCAGTAGGAGAGCATACACTAGAAGATGGCATGATCTTAGTGATCGTTGAGGAAGGTGTTATATCTGAAATCAAAGAAGCAGCAGAAGAGGTAGCAGAAGAAGCCCCAGAGGTTGAGGTAGAAGTTGAACAAGCTGCTGATGAGTATGTAAGCAAACAAGAGTTTGAAAGTGCAGTATCTGAGATCAAAGAAATGATCCAAGCGATGATGCCTAAGGAAGAAGAAATGAAAGCAGAGGAATCTGTTGAACTAGAGTTAAGTGCTGATGAAGCACCTGCTGCAAAGAAAGTTGCTGCTGCTCCAGTTGAGAAAAAGATAGAGATGAATCAAATCGCTAGTAAAGGCGGAAGGAACACTCTTTCTCGTGTTATGAGTAAATTGGCTTAATTTAAAAATAAAAAAAAACAATGGCTACAACTACAAACATCACCACTACTTATGCAGGTGAGTTCGCAGGGAAATATGTTTCCGCTGCGTTATTAAGTGCTGACACTATTGAAGGTGGCGGTATCACTATCAAACCAAATGTAAAGTTCAAAGAAGTAATCAAGACTATGAATCTTGATGCTATTGTTGCTGATGCAACATGTGATTTCTCTGATACTTCTACTTTGACTTTAGCTGAAAAGGTAATTCAACCTACTGAACTTCAGGTAAATCTGGAATTGTGTAAAAAAGATTTCCGCTCGGATTGGGAAGCAATTGAAATGGGCTACTCTGCCTTTGATCAATTACCTTCTAACTTTGCTGATTACATGATCGGTTATGTTGCTGCTAAGGTAGCTGCTAAAACTGAGCAAACAATCTGGCAAGGTGCTGCTGCAACCGCAGGAGAGTTTGATGGCTTTAATGCTTTGTTACTTGCTGATGCATCTGTAATTGATGTAGTAGGTACTACTATAACTGCTGCTAATGTTATCACAGAGTTGGGTAAGGTTGTTGATGCAATCCCTGCTGCTCTATATGGCAAAGAAGATCTTTATGTATATGTTTCTCAGAATGTTGCTCGTGCTTATGTTCGTGCTCTTGGTGGATTCGGTGCTAATGGTCTAGGTGGAAATGGTGTTGCTTCTAACGGAACGACTTGGTACAATGGCGGAGATCTTGCTTTTGATGGTGTTAAATTATTCGTATGTTCAGGTATTGCTGACAATGATATGGTAGCAGCACAAAAATCAAACTTATTCTTTGGAACTGGCTTACTCGCTGATTCTCAAGAAGTTAGATTGCTAGACATGAGCGATTTGGACGGATCGGACAATGTCCGCGTAGTGATGCGTTACACCGCAGGGGTTCAGATAGGTATTGGTGCTTCTATCGTTTACTATACTTAATAGTAGTTTAATTAATAATTTAAAAGGGGCAGGTAGGCTAATGCTTGTCTGCCCTTTTTTTTATACTATAAAATTATGGCGTGTTTATTAACAAAGGGGAGAACTGAACCCTGCAAGGATGTTGTTGGTGGGATCACAGCAGTATACTTTGCTGACTTCGGTACATTAGGTACTATCACTTATGATGCAGTTGATACTGATGTGATTGATGCTTTTGCAGGAACTCCTGCATGGTTCAAGTTTGATCTTAAAGGGACATCTAGCTTTGAACAAGCTATCACTTCTTCTAGAGAGAATGGAACTACATTCGTAGAGCAGACCTTGAATCTTAACTTTAAGAAGTTATCTAAGCAGACTCACAATGAAGTTAAGCTATTAGCTTATGCTAGACCTCATGTGATCGTAGAGGATAACAACGGAAATAAGTTCTTAATGGGCTTAGAATATGGTGCTGATGTATCAGGTGGTACTATTGTAACTGGCGCAGCTATGGCTGACATGAGTGGTTATACTTTAGCCTTTACTGGTCAGGAGAAGATTGCTGCTAACTTCGTAGATGCTACGATTTCGGTTACAGCCTCTGACATTGATGACATCTAATAGTCTAAACTACTAGAATCAAAAAAGCCCTTCCAATTACGGAAGGGCTTTCTTTTTGGTAGTAATCAACTACCGAGAGAGAGATGAACTGATGCAAATATAACCATTGTTTTCCTTTTGGGTTTTATAATTATATGATAATTGTAGAAGAAAATTCAACGGCAGCAATAAAGATGTATCTAAGGGACTTCACTACGGAGTCTTTTGAGATTGAGATCATATCTGAGGATCAGAGAAAAGAGGTTGTAGATACTGCTTTATCTGGTACATATGATGACTTCAGAAAACTTCTAGCCTTCTCATTAGATGTATCTGCTTTAGTAGCAGAGAACTTCTATGTAGTTAAGATTTGGGAAGTAGGCAAGATCAAGTTACTTTCGCAGGATCGTATGTATATTATACCAGTAGGATCTGATAAGGCAACATATGCTCCTAAACTAGCTACGACACAGAAAACAATGAATAACGAATTCAAGATATATGGCGAGTAATGTTAATTTTGTGCAGCTATCTAGCTACACATCACCTCAAGTATCAGAGAATAACAGACTCGGATGGGTTGAGTATGGAGATGATAACAACTACTTTAAGTATCTGATTGATAGATATAATGGATCACCTACCAACAATGCGGTAACCTCTGGGATCATTGATATGATCTTTGGAAAGGGTATTGATGCTACTGATTCTGCGAAGAATCCTAGTGGATACCTAGAACTTAGAAAGCTAATCAAGGACACAGAGTTAAAGAAGGTGATCAATGATTACTATATGCTAGGCAATGGTGCTTTTCAAGTGATCTACAACAGAGATAAGAGCAAGATCGTTGAGGTATATCATATGCCAGTAGAAACTCTTAGAGCAGAAACCTGCAATGCTGAGGGAGATGTAGAGGCTTATTACTATGCTTATGATTGGAATGCAGTAAAGAGCAAGAAGGGTGTTGAGAGATATCCTGCCTTTGGCTTTGGAGCAGCAGGTGAGAAGATGGAAATACTATACTTCAGACCTTACAGATCAGGATCTTATTACTACTCTCCAGTTGATTACCAAGGTGCTTTACCATATGCTGAGTTAGAGGGTGAGGTAGCTAACTACCATATCAATAACATCAAGAATGGTCTTGCTCCTAGCATGATCGTGAATTTCAATAACGGAGTTCCTCCTGAAGAGGAGAGAGATATCATAGAATCCCAGATCAAACAGAAATGGGGAGGCACATCTAATGCAGGGAAGTTTATACTGAGTTTCAATGATGATGCTAATAGAGCAGCGAGTATTGAGCCAGTTCAATTATCTGATGCTCATAATCAGTATGAATTCCTATCTAGAGAATCACAACAGAAGGTATTAGTAGGTCATAGAATCACAAGCCCGATGTTATTTGGTGTTAAGGATCAGACTGGACTAGGAAACAATGCTGAGGAGATAAAGACTGCTTTTCAGTTGTTTGACAACTCAGTTATCAGACCTAAACAGAATCAGGTGATCAATGCGATAGATGAGATCTTAGCGTTTAATAATGTTTCTCTAGATCTATACTTCCAGACATTGACTCCTATTGAGTTTGTTGATCTAGATAATGCAGCAAGTGCTGAAGTAGTAGAAGAGGAAACTGGAGTTAAGATGAGTTCTGAGCCTGAGTTCACTAAAGAGGAAGAAACCCAATGGCTAGAATACCTATCAGATAAGGGAGAGGATGTCAATGAAGAGGAATGGGAGTTGACTTCTGTTCAAGATGTCTTAGATCCAGATAATGAGGATCAGATAGTAGATGCTATTACATCTGTCAGCATGGCTTCTGTGGCTTCCTATGGAGATGCTGAGGCTAAGTCTACTGGTGATGCAGGGATGTTCAAGGTGAGATACAGATATAGCGGAGCAACGAGTGATAATAGCAGAACATTCTGTGTTGAGATGGTTGGCTTATCAGGATCTGGTAAAGTATATAGAAAAGAGGATATCAATCAGATGAGTTTCTCTGGAGTGAATGGTGATTTTGCTCCTAAAGGTAGATCTACATATTCAATATGGCTATATAAAGGCGGAGCATATTGTCATCATAAGTGGCAGAGATTAGTATATACTCGCAAGAGATCAAAGGGTAAGTTCTTGCCAAAGAGTCAGACAGAAACACTAGAGAATGATAAGAGAGTAGCACCTAGTGTTGCTCAGGCATCAGGTGTACCAAGCAGCAAACTGAATCCAAAGGATTATGATACTGCTAATACTAGACCTATTGATATGCCAAACAAAGGAAAACTAAACTAAGATGGCGCAAGTATTATTTGTCAGCCCTGCTGATGTGATTAAGAGAACTGGAATTAATGGCAATGTTGATCGGGATCAGATGATCCAATTTATCAAGATCGCTCAGGATATCCATATACAGAACATACTAGGTACTAAGCTATTCAATAGGATAGCAAGTGATATTACGGCAGATACCTTATCAGGGAACTATCTAAGCCTTTTCACGAACTATATTCAGGATATGGTAATCCACTATGCTACAATAGAGATATTGCCTTACATCCACTTTAAAGTAGCAAATGGAGGCATCTATACTAAGAATGGAGAGAACTCCACGAATGCTACAAAGGAGGATCTAGATTATCTGGTACAGAAGGAGAGAGATATTGCAGAGCATTATTCTAGGAGATTCATTGATCATATGGCTTTTAATAATAGCCTATATCCTGAATACAATACATCTAGTAATGATGATATGTATCCTAGCAAGAATCAAAACTTCGCAGGATGGGTTTTATAATAAAGCAAACTTACAAGCCAAAGGATACGAACATCCAGAAGTTGAAGAAGTTTCTCATGAAAAAGGATAAGAACAATGGCAACAGATAATAATGGCTACGGAGCAATATACGGAAGCACTTGGTGGGGTTCACAAAACGACATTAACTTCAACGAGATTAGCTACTACATCTATGCAGTAGATGAGTTAAAGACACGAGCATTAGCTGATGGTGCTATTATGGAGGGCTTTGGTTGTGCGAGTGAGTCTATCCGTACAATGGGAGAGAGAGATTCAGCAGATACTATATTCTTGACCTACGACAAACGAGTGTTTTATGATGGTGGTGCTACTGAAGCACGAATCTGTACTATTAAAGAAATAAGTTTACTACGATGAGTATATACAAGTCAAGCAGTTTAGCAATGATACCTACTGCGTATAAGGATGGGAAGTTGTATAGTGTACGCCCTACTGATGGTAGTGGTGATTTCACATTTAGCAGGGGTTCAAATCTTGCTGCTACAAGGGTAGATGTTAATGGTCTTATTGAGAAAGGGCGGGAAAATTTATTGACATATAGTAATGAATACTCTAATGCTGTTTGGGTAAAATCCAATACAAGCGTAACGAGTGGGCAGTCTGGTTATGATAGCACTAACAATGCTTGGTTATTAAGTAAAACCGCAGCAAATGCATCTATTCGCCAAAACACAACTCAAATAGGGGTTGTAACTTCTTCTTTTTATTTAAAGTCTGGCACTTTAAATTGGGCTTTTTTATACCTTGACCCAACATCTGGAACTGACCCTTCTGCATATATAAATCTTAATGATGGTAGCGTAGGCACAACATCCGCATCGGTTGTTGATGTAACCACCGAAAGCGCTGGTGGTGGATGGTATAGATGCAGTATTACAGCAAACATTACTACAATAGCAGCATTTTTTGTTTTCCCCGCTGATTCAGATGGTAATATAAGCGGAACAAGCGGAAACATACTAATCCAAGACGCTCAATTAGAGCAAGGCTTGGTTGCTACTGACTACATTGAGGCAACAACCGCTTCTGCACAAAGTGGTATATTAGAGGACTTACCGAGATTAGATTATAGTGGTGGTGCTTCGTGTCCTTCTCTATTGTTAGAGCCATTGAGGACTAATCTTTTAACTCAGTCGGAGTACTTTGGGGATAGTAGTTGGGTTAAATATAACCAAGGACTTGGCTCTGCACCAATAGTAACACCTAACTACGCAACAAGTCCAGACGGAACATTAAACGCTTCAAGATTGCAATGTGATT
>Ga0208814_1000432_pt1 | contig 26775 bp, 26 predicted proteins | sample MalvirAntarct_55_FD_184253 | JGI IMG/M metagenome (GOLD analysis project Ga0208814, IMG submission 184253) | Marine viral communities from the Global Malaspina Expedition - Malaspina viral metaG Antarct_55 (SPAdes) (version 2) | ecosystem: Environmental > Aquatic > Marine > Oceanic | place...
TTATAGAATTAATCGCAATTGTTAAAAATAGAAAAAAATGGAGAAGTAATGATAAATCTCTTATTTTACTATTTGAAAAACGTTTATTTAAGTTAATAAAAAATCATTGAGCAATACTTAATTATTATTAATGAATCAACTTAAAAAATTATTTTATAAAGAAAGTAAATACATATTACTTGTAGATCAAGCTTTTATTTCTATTATCAATTTTGGTTCAATATTAGTAATAGCAAAGTTAGCATCTATTTTAGTGTTTAGTTCTTTTGTTGTCGTTTATAGTTATCTATATTTCACTTATATTTTTTTAACATTACTACTTTCTAACCCGATATTGATTTTTTTAAAGAAAAAATGGAGTAATAATGAAGAAAACTATTTAATAGTAATAATTTTATTAAATATTGTTTTTAATTTACTAATCTCTACAATACTATATACTTTTTTATCTTATCAAATAGAGGGAGTTTCTTATGTGTCATTTTTGTTTGTTTCTCTTTCTATGACATTGTTTGAAATTCTAAAAAAATATATTTTCAGCACTAATAATATTAGTATAATATATGCAATGTTATCGTCAATTTTATTAAATATATTATTTTTTGGTTTCCTTTTTATTTTTAAAAATGAATTAAATTTAAATGAAATTTTAAAAGTTTATTGGTTTTCATTTTCACTTGTTGTTTTAAGTCTTTTATCTTTCTTTTACTTTAAAAAAGTATTTAATGTTAATTATAAAAACATTTCATTTGCTTTTATAATTGATGTTGCTAAAACACATATTAATTACTCTAAATGGCTAATATTAGGTGGAATAGCTTTTTGGGGCTACAGCCAAGGAATTTATATATTAGCAAAAAGTTTTAATATTGATGATTTAGTCATTGGAAAAGTAAGGACCATACAAAATCTTTTAGGAATATTTAATATTCTAGCTTTTACAATCGAAAATTATTATACTCCAATTTTTTCTTCAAAGGTTAAAAAGAATTTAATTGCGGAAGTTATTCCGTCTTTAAAAGAATATTACAAAGAAAACACTTTAAGAATATTTATATTGTTTGCTGCAGCACTTCCTATTGGTTTATATTTTTATAATATAATGTATTCAGATAAATTTGGGAATGGACTTATAATATTTATAATATTCTACTTAATTCAGTTAGCGTTGATTATTATAAAACCAATAGCTATAGCTTTAAAAGTTATAGAAGTTACAAAACCCTTTTTTGTATCTCATATCTTTGCAGCCTTAAGTTTGCTAATTTTTACACCATTTTTATTAAATAAGAACAATGCTGTGTCATTTAGTTTAATATTTGTTATTGCAAATATTATTTATTTTTATATTATAGCACATTCCTTTTATTTAAATTATAAGAAGTAATTTTTAAATGAAAATATTAAATAAAATATTGAAATATCTTTTTTTTATGGGTGTTTTTTTTATCCCATTTAACTCTTTTGAAGGTCTATCATTTCTAGGAGAGTTTAGTAAAGAAGCTTCCGTTTTTTTTTTTATTCCAGGAATGGTAATTTTATTTGTCACTTTTATTTTAAGAAAAAAAATCATTTTCCCATATAAAAGTTTACTGTTTCAAGTTTTAGTATTATTTATTTTTTGGTGCTTTTTAGCAACACTACTTAACTCTCCATCGCTTATTCAAAATGACTTTAAAGGAACAAGTGGAATTATAAGATTTATAAGGCAGTATTTATCTATTTTATTATCTACAATATTATTTTTTATATTTTATTACAATGTTTTAAACAAAATGTCTTTTAAAGAAATATTAGTTTCCATAAGAAATGTTTTCTTAGCTTCATTAATAGTTGTCTCTTCTTATAGTTTTTTTGAAGCTCTAATTTCTTTATATGATAAAACAAATTTATTACCCGTATTAGAGTTGTTTAATTACCTTCCATTCGTAAACGCTAAAGTTCACTTAGGTGGAAGATTATCATCTGTTTGTTACGAACCTCCCTTTTTAGCGGAATATTTAATAATGATTTCTGGGTGGATGTTTAGTTTTTTATTAACACCAAAAGGAATTAAAAAAATTATCCCAACAATATTAGTTTTAGCATTAGCTTTCTTATCTGGTTCTAGAACTGCATTTATCGTCATTTTTATACAATTTTTTGTTTTTCTGTTTATAATTTTAAGAAAGCCTAGGTATCGAAATCACTTATTCATCTTTGTTTCTACCATAGTATTATCTCTAAGTTTATTAGTATTTTTTAATTCAAAACGAATCATAAAAGGATTTACAGAAAAAATTGAAACAATAGATTTTAAGTCTAATTTAACTAAAAATGTTTCAAATCAATCAAGATTAGGTATACAATACGCATCCTTACAAGTATTTAAAGAAAACCCTTTATTTGGTGTAGGATTTGGACAGCAAACATTTCATAATAGGTTTCACTATCCTAGTTGGGCAACTTTAAATAATTATGAATTTAGATTATTTTATAAAAATGAAAAGATATCAAATTTTCCTCCTGGATATAATATATATGTTAGAATATTAACTGAGACTGGTTTAATAGGATTTTTAATATTCCTTTCTTTAATACTATTAATACTCCTTTCATGTTTAAACATAATTAAAAGTAAATCTGATGAAAAAAGTGTCTTAGGAACGGTTCTTTTAGTCTCTTTTATTGGATTTTTTATAAATTGGTTACAAATAGATAGTTTTAGGATTTATGGGATTTGGATCTGTTTTGCTATTTTAATTTTATTTGACAATAATTTAATAAAAAAACACACAATTTATAAGGATGTTAAAAGGATCGATAAATAATTTAAAAGATATATTTTTGGATGTAAAACTTCTTTTTCTCAATCACAGAAGCACCGCTAATTAAAATAAGTTAAATCTTATTTTAACAATGTCTCTGTAAAGTTTTTCTTGGAGAGTGCTATTGTTTCTAGTAAATGAGTTGGTTTATTATAATTATTTTTGAGTATATTTATAACTATATTTAAAGTTTCTTTTGGCGAAACATCAGCATCGTAAACCCTATATTCTTCTTGTTGTCCAACATCATTTAAAAAATCAGAACATTTTTTATGATACTCAATTAATATAAAAGGTACATTCGCATAGCAAGCAAAAATACTTGCGTGTAACCTTGTAGATATCATTAAATTACATTTAGAAATTGCATCCCAGGTTTTTTTAACATTCCCAAAATATGGTATTATTGAAAATCGCTCTTGACTAATTCCATCCATTAATTCATTTGAAATTTTGAGATCACCAATTTTCGAATTACCATTAATAATAAAAACTTTTAAATGAGCATTTGTTTTAGTTATTATTAAATTAACCAATTCTTTAAAATAGGAATTTCTATTGATTTCTTTTTTTAAATCACCACCATAATAACTTTCACAATTGCATATGCTAATACCGATGCTTTTTTTTTCTTTTAAAGACTCATTTAATTTACTGTTAGATGATTTAAAAACGCTTGGTAACAAAGCAGCTAAGTCAAAAGCGTTTACAGGATCGTAATTTAGATTCAATGTTTTTGAATATTCATAAGATCTTTTATCCCTCAATGATAAAAAAGACAAGCCTTTCAAATACTTAATAACTTTCTTTTCTTCTTGACTGTTTTTAAAAGGACCAATAGATACTCCAATAGCTCCTAATTTTAAATTATTGTCTATTAACTTATAATAGGAAGCTAAAGACTTATTGCTATGTATTGGTAATTTAGAAAAAGTAGAACCACCGGAAGAAATAAAGTAATCAGTATTTTTAAGGTTCTTTAAAAGAGTAATTCTATCAAAACCTGGTGCATTAATTTTAATATTTGGAGTTTTTATTTTATGTGTTGTTTCTGGTAATGAAGCTCCTGAAAAAAAATTATCATTGCAGTTCCAATATTTTTCAGCTCCCCAGGATGAAACTTCGACAAAAGCGTCGTCACCAGCGTTTTTAAATCCGTAAAAACCCTCAAAAAATATCTTCATATAGTCTTATTAATTTAATTAATCTATAAAGATAATTATTTGTATTATCATAAGTAGTTAAAATAAGAAACAATTAAACAATTAAAAACTTATCTTTGAGAAGTCAAATTTAAAGCAATCATCTTTTAATGAGTCAGCTAATAAGCGTAATAATTCCAGTTTATAATTCACAAAAAACTATAATAAAATCACTTGAATCAATAACCAATCAGTTAGGTTCGTATAATTTTGAAATTATAATTATTAATGATGGTTCAACAGACACTTCTGAGGATTTAATTAATAATTTTATTTCCGAAAACGAAAGCTTATTAATTAGATACTATTATAAAAAAAATGGAGGCGTTTCGTCAAGCCGAAATATTGGTTTAAAAAATGCTCAAGGAGAGTTTATTGCTTTTTTGGATAGCGATGATGCCTGGGAAGAATCAAAAATTAAAACTCAACTTACTATATTTGCAGAAAATTCGGAGATAGATTTTTTAGCAACAAATATGGACGGAGTTAATCTTAATAGGTTCTTTTTTCTTAAAATTAAAAGGTTACAGAAAATTAGCCCAAAACTTTTATTGTATAAAAATTTTTTTAAGACACCAACTGTTATGTTTAAATCTGAAATTATCAAAAAAGTAGGTTATTTTAATGAAGAAATGAATTATGCAGAAGATCTAGAATATTTTTTAAGAATAATTTCTGGATATAATTGTTATTTGTATAATAAAAGCCTAGTAAACTCTATAACTGGAAAATATAGTTATGGAGAATCTGGATTAAGTGCGGCTTTGTGGAAAATTCAGTTGGGAGAACAAAAAAGTATTAAAAAAGGGTTAGAATTAAAATTTATAAATATTTTTGAATTTATTTTCATATCCTCTTTTTCATTTTTAAAATATATTAGAAGATTTTTTATAACTAAGATGCGTTAATTTTAATTTTTAAAATAAATAGAATGAAAGCTGTAATTAGTAGTGTTTACCCATATTTATTTTTATTTTTTTGTTTTATTTTACCCCTAGACAAATATGCGACTGCAGCGCCTAATCTAATTTTAATAGCACTAATAGTTTTATTCCCGTTTGTAATAAAAAAAAGACACCTACAGAAATTAAAATCGATCCCTTTTATTATTTTAGGGTCACTTATTTTAATGGTATTATTCAATAGCATTATTTTTAATGAATTTCAAGAAGATATGCCTATTATTAGAAAGGTTTTGTCTTCATTTCTAATAATAGTTTTATTCCTTCCCTTAGAAAACACAAAAAAAATCTTGAAAACAATAATCATATCAGTGCTATTTTGTATGGTGGCTTCTTTAATAAATATTTATGGTTTTTATATTTCAGAAGGTGCTTTTAACTTTGCAACAGGAGCACATATTGATGATGTTTTGGTCGTAGATAGGTTGTATTTAGGATTTTTGTGTTTGATGAGTATAGTTGCTTCTATAGGTTTAATAGGTAAGAATTATAAAGATATTAATAAATGGTATTTAGCAAATATTGTTATATGTATTTTATTTGTTTTATTAATTTCATCAAGAATCGTAATCGTTATATTAATTTCTTTATTTTTCTTAAAAATATTTTACTCTAGCAACAAGAAAAAATATTTATTTTTATTTTTCGGTGTTCTAATAACATTTTCTTCTGCATTATTTTTAAATAAAAATTTATCCGAAAGGTTTTTTTATACCCAGAGCAGTGGAAGCAACAAAAGTTATATTGAGCTTTTTAAGGCATGGGAACCTAGAGTTGTTATTTGGGAATGTAATTATAATATTTTTCAAAATGAAGATTCTATTATTACAGGATTAGGATTTTATAATACAAAAGACTTGTTATTAGAATGCTACGATAAACAAATAGAAGATCCAGAAAAAAGAAATTATTTTATTAATTCGAATTTTAATCCTCACAATCAATTTTTTGATTTTTTTCTTAGTAGCGGGATTATACCGGGATTCTTGTTTGTGTCTTTATTATTTTATTTACTTACTAATTATAGGTTTTCATTTTTTAAACTTTCATTAGGGGTGTCAATTTTTATTTTTGCATTTATAGAGTGCTTTTTTCAAAGGCAATTAGGCGCCTCAATTTTTGCTTTAATTTTTATTTTAATTGTATTTCAAATTAATCCTAACGATCAATCAGAAGTTAAAATTCATGAAAAAAATTAAAATAATTCATATTCTAAACTCTGTTGGAGGAGTAGACGTTTCTTTAAGATTAATTTTAGAAAATTGTAACTCAGAGGAATTTGAAAATATAATTATACATGGCAAACATGACACAAAGAGCGTATATATAAATAAAAACGGTAAACCATTAAAAGAATATAAATTACCAATACAAAGAGAAATATCAATATTTAGGGACCTAAAGGCAATTTATAATACCATAAAAATATTAAAAATTGAAAAACCAAATATAATTCATGCTCATAGTGCTAAAGGAGGTGTTATTGCAAGAACTGCTTCACTATTTTATAAAATAAAGGTGTTACATACACCTCAAGCTTATTCATATTTAAGCAGTCCAAAAGGACTGAAAAGAATTGTTTTTTTAGGAATAGAAAAGGCTTTAAAGAGTTTCAGTTCTATTCTTGTTGCGTCTTCTAATTCAGAATTAAATAGAGGCTTATTTGAAGTTGGTTATAAAAAACAAAATACGGAGTTGTTTAATAATAGTATTAACCCAATAACTATTAATTCAGAAGATAAAATTTCAAGTCAAATCCCTAAAAAGTATATTTGTAGTGTAGGAAGACCCTCGTTTCAAAAAAATATAGAAATGATGATTAAAGTAATCAAAGAATTAAAAAAAATGATTCCTGAAATTCATCTTGTGTTGTTAGGAGTCGGTGAGTATAGTCCTAATAAAAACAAAGTAGAAGAATTAATTATAAAATACAAGTTAAAAGATAACGTTACCTTAATTCCTTGGATTGCTCGAGAAAAAATTTTCCAAATTATATCAAAAAGCGAATTATATATCTCTACAGCTAGGTATGAAGGTCTGCCTTATTCAATTATTGAAGCTTTGGCTTTAGGAAAAGCATGTATAGTTACAAATTGTGATGGAAATAGAGACCTAGTAAAAAATGCGATAAATGGATATGTTGTTGAAGAAAATGAGATTAAGAGCATGGCAAATCGTATTTTTGAACTTTATAATGATAACAAAAAAAGGAAAAAGTTCGAATTAAATTCGTTTGATTCTTTTAATTTAAATTATAATATTGAAAAAAATATAGTTAAAGTCGAAACAATTTATAAAAAATATAGTAATTAAAATATCATTAATTTGAAAATAGCAGTAATTGGAACAGGGTATGTAGGATTAGTTACAGGAACTTGTTTAGCAGAAACCGGGAATGAAGTAATTTGTGTTGATATAGATAAAAATAAGGTAGAAAAAATGAGAAGTGGCGTAGTTCCAATTTACGAACCGTACTTAGATATTTTATTTGAAAGAAATATTAAAGCTGGAAGACTAAACTTTACAACTTCTCTTGATGAGGGATTAAGTTTTGGAGAAATTATTTTTTTAGCGCTCCCTACTCCTGAAGATGAAGACGGATCTGCCGATTTATCCTATGTACTAGGAGTTGCAGATGAAATTGGAAAAAAAATAACCGATTATAAAGTTATTGTTGATAAGAGCACGGTCCCTGTCGGAACCGCAGAAAAAGTAAACCACTCCATTGCAAAAAACGCATCATGTGATTTTGATGTAGTTTCAAATCCTGAATTTTTAAGAGAAGGCTATGCTGTAGATGATTTTTTAAAGCCTGAAAGAATCGTAATAGGTTCTAGTAGTGAAAAAGCAATTAAACTTATGCAGAGGCTTTATAAGCCATTTGTTCGTTCAGGTAATCCAATAATTATTATGGATGAAAAATCTGCAGAGCTAACAAAATATGCAGCAAATGCATTTTTAGCCACCAAAATAACTTTTATGAATGAAATTGCTAATTACTGTGAAAAAGTAGGGGCAGATGTTGATAAAGTAAGAATTGGTATGGGTACTGATTCTAGAATTGGGAAAAGATTTTTATTTCCCGGTATAGGGTATGGAGGTTCTTGTTTCCCAAAAGACGTAAAAGCGCTTCAAAAAGCAGGAAGAGACGAATCTTATGACTTCAAAATATTAGATTCAGTGATAGAAGTTAATGAAAAGCAAAAAACAATATTATTCCCAAAAATTCAAAACTTTTTTAATGGAGATTTATCTAATAAAAAGTTAGCAGTTTGGGGTCTTGCTTTTAAACCAGAAACAGACGATGTTAGAGAAGCACCTGCTATTTATTTAATAGAAAAATTACTAAATAAGGGAGCTTCATTATCAGTTTATGATCCTGAAGCCATGCCGAATATTAAAAAACAATTTGGAGAAACACTTCACTACTGTAACTCTATGTATGAAGCCTTAGAAAATGCAGATGCTTTAATAATTTGTACAGAATGGAGTATTTTTAGAACTCCAGATTTTAATAAAGTAAAGCAATTATTAAAACAGAGTACTATTTTTGATGGAAGAAATTTATACGATGTAGAAGAAGTAAAAAAAGAAGGATTTATATATATTTCAATAGGCAGATAATTTAAAATTATGAATAAAAGAGTTTTAATAACGGGTGCAGCAGGATTTTTAGGATCTCATTTATGCGATAAATTTATTAACGAAGGAGATTTTGTAATTGCAATGGACAACTTAATTACCGGAGATTTAAAAAATATAGCCCACCTATTTAAGCATCCAAATTTTGAGTTTTATCATCATGATGTTTCTAAATTTGTACATGTTGCTGGAGATTTAGATTATATTTTACATTTTGCATCACCAGCAAGCCCTATAGATTACCTAAAAATACCAATACAAACTCTAAAAGTAGGGTCTTTAGGAACACATAACTTACTAGGATTAGCAAAAGAAAAAAATGCTAGAATAATGATTGCTTCTACTTCTGAAATTTATGGGGACCCATTAGTTCATCCTCAAACAGAAGAATATTATGGGAATGTAAATACTATTGGTCCACGAGGAGTGTATGATGAAGCAAAACGTTTTCAAGAATCTATTACCATGGCATACCATCGTTTTCATGGTATAGAAACACGAATCGCAAGGATCTTTAACACCTATGGCCCAAGAATGAGACTTAATGACGGAAGAGTAATTCCAGCATTTATGGGTCAAGCACTTAGAGGTGAGGATTTAACAGTTTTTGGAGATGGCTCTCAAACCAGGTCATTTTGTTATGTTGACGATGAAATTGACGGATTATTTAAGTTATTAATAAGTGATTATGCCTATCCAATTAATATTGGAAATCCTAACGAAATAACAATTCTACAATTTGCTGAAGAAATCATTAAATTAACTGGAACAAATCAAAAAATAATTTACAAACCTTTACCCACTGACGATCCTTTGCAAAGACAACCTGATATTACAAAAGCTAAAGAGATTTTAAATTGGGAACCAAAAATATCCAGAAGTGAAGGTATGAAAAGAACATTTGAATACTTTAGAAATTTAACATCAGAAGAATTATTGAAAAGCGAACATAAAGATTTTTCAAAACATATTAGAAACTAATAAATGATTTTTAAAAGAGGAAGATATTCTGGGTTTTTAAGGCCAATTTCTTATTTAATAGATTTATTAATAATAGGATTTTTTGCAAATAATATCATTCTTGAAAAATCAGATTTATTAAACTTCACTTTATTTATTTCCTTTTCTTGGATAATTTCAACATTATTTTCAAGCTTTTATGAGATTTTTAGATATACAAGTCTTACGCGAATATTTTCATTAATTGGAAAACAATCAATAATATTTACTTTATTGGTCTTTGCTTTTTTTGGGTTCTTCAACGATTTAGATACTGAACCTTTGAGGGTTATAAAATATGTTCTGATTGTAATGTTATTAATTACAATTATAAAATTCACAATTTTCTTTTTACTAAAAAAATATAGAAAAGTTTTTAAAGGTAACCTAAGAAAGGTTGTTATCGTTGGATTAAATAAAAAAACAGATCAATTAAGAAAGTACTTTAATGATAATCCTGATTATGGGTATCAACTTATAAAAACATTTGATTTAAATAAAAAAGATAAAATTAGCATAAATGATGTTATTTCTTTTATTTCTGAAAATGATATTGATGAAATCTATTCTTCTGTAGCAGAGATGAATAACAAGGAGTTACTTAGTTTAATAGATTACGCCGATAATAATTTAAAAATCTTAAAATTCTTACCGGATAATAAAGAAATCTATTCCAAGAAGTTAGACTTTACATACTACGGATATTTACCAATTTTATCTTTAAGAAGTATCCCAATAGACGAACCAATTAATTTATTTATAAAAAGGAGTTTTGATATTTTCTTTTCTTTATTAGTAATTATTGGAATATTATCATGGTTGACACCACTTATAGGTTTTCTTATAAAAATTGAATCTAAGGGCCCAGTTTTCTTTAAACAAAAAAGAAACGGTTTGGATTATAAAGAGTTTTACTGTTATAAATTTCGATCTATGAAGCCCAATCCAGAGGCTCATCTCCATCAAATTAGGAAAGGGGACCCAAGAGTTACTAGAATAGGTAAGTTTATTAGAAAAACTAGTATTGACGAATTGCCCCAGTTTATTAATGTATTAAAAGGCGATATGTCAGTAGTAGGACCAAGACCTCACATGGTAAGTCATACACATATGTATGCCGAAAAGATTGATAAATTTATGGTTCGTCACTTTATAAAGCCAGGCATTACAGGCTTGGCTCAAGTTAGCGGATTTCGTGGAGAAGTAGAAGATGACGACTTTATTAAAAACAGGGTTAAATATGATATATATTATTTGGAAAACTGGTCAATTATAATGGATATAAGAATTGTATTTAAAACTGTTTTCGATGCTTTAAGAGGAGATGATAAGGCATATTAAACTTTAATAAGCGTTCAAATTATTTTCAATTTAAATAAATTCAATGCACTAAAATTAGGGCACCAATTTTCTATCAATTATTTTTAACCCTTCAATATAATTTTCAAAAATGAATATTTTAATTTTAGGTTCAGGTGGCCGAGAGCATACATTTGCTTATAAAATTGCACAAAGTAGGAGGTGTAAACAACTTTTTGTTGCCCCAGGAAATGCAGGAACATCAGAGATTGCAACAAATATATCAATTTCGGTAAATGATTTTGAAGCCATAAAAAAATGTGTGATTAATAATAATATCAAAATGGTAATTGTAGGTCCTGAAGATCCGCTGGTAAATGGAATTGCAGACTATTTTCTTGAAACAACAGAATTAAAAAACGTATTGCTTATTGGACCTTCAAAAGCGGGTGCTTTATTGGAGGGAAGTAAAGAACGTGCTAAAGAATTTATGATGGATCATCAAATTCCTACAGCAGCATATCAAAGCTTTACAAAAGAATCTTTAAAAGAAGGCAAACTATTTTTAGAAACTTTAAACCCACCATTCGTTTTAAAAGCAGACGGATTGGCTGCTGGTAAAGGAGTTTTAATACTTAATAATATCGATGAGGCCAAGAATGAATTAGAAGATATGTTGTCTAATTCAAAATTTGGCGTAGCAAGTGATACTGTTGTAATTGAAGAGTTTTTAGATGGAATAGAATTGAGCGTTTTTGTTTTAACAGATGGTAAAAATTATAAAATATTACCTACTGCTAAAGATTATAAACGAATTGGAGAAGGAGATACCGGTTTGAATACAGGTGGTATGGGAGCTATTTCACCCGTTCCTTTTGCCGATGGTCTATTAATGAAAAAAATAGAAGAGAGAATCGTTATTCCTACGATTAGCGGACTTAAAAAAGAAAATATAGATTATAAAGGATTCGTTTTTATTGGTTTAATAAATGTTAATGATGAGCCATTTGTTATTGAATATAATGTGCGAATGGGGGATCCGGAAACCGAAGTAGTACTGCCTAGAATTAAAAACGATTTAGTGGATTTATTTGAAGCTACTTTCAATCAAGAGTTAGATAAAACTTCTATAGAAATTGACGAAAGAGCTGCAACTACAGTAATGTTAGTTTCTGGAGGCTATCCAGAAGCATATGAAAAAGGTAAATTAATTTTAGGAATTGAAAATATTCAAGACTCTATCGTCTTTCATGCAGGCACAACAATAAAAAACAATAAAATCGTTACTAATGGAGGACGTGTTATCGCAATAACATCAATGGACCTGGATTACAAAAAAGCGTTGAAAAAAACGTATCAAAATATAGAAAAACTAAATTTCGATGCGATGAATTACCGCAAGGATATAGGTTATGATTTAACCTAAATATTCATGAGCAGTAATGCTTTTATCATCACTACCTTCTGTTGCATCATATTTTTGAAGTTGTATAATCCAATAAATAATAGCAGCTGCACAAATTGTCATAAAAATCCATGTCATAATATTTGCAGCCCACCAGTTTGATAGTTCTAAAACACGAAGTGCATTAAAAGGCGCAAATGCCACATTTTCAAAAAAATCTTGAATTCCTCCAAAAAAACCCGACCAAGTCATATCTTTATGATTTAAGATTGCAAAAATATAAATTAAGAACCATGCTCACAAGTTTTTTCAGTAATTCTAGACCATTCCATTTTATCTTAGTGAGCCTACTTTTGTTTGCAGGATGTTTTTTTAATATCATTCATGATTTAAATGAAGCAACTAATTATGATAGCACAGTCCAGTTATTAGCTCAAAATACTATGTTTTTATTATTTTTTTTGGTCTTGAGTTTTATTATTAAAAAAAACCGACTTACTCAATCTAACTCCTACGCACTTTTTTTATTTTGTTGTTTTATTTTAATGATTCCTTTTCTCTTTAACGATTCCAACCTTGCATTTTCCTTTTTTTTTTTATTGTTGGCTTTGCGAAGAATCCTCAGTATAAGTTCACAAAAAAATAGTGAAAAAAAAATATTGGATGCTTCTATTTGGATTACGATAGCAGCGCTTTTTTATTTTTGGAGTATTTTATTTTTTATCATTTTATTCATTGCAATTATTCAATTAGCATCAACAAACTACAAGCTTATATTTATACCATTTGTAGGTTTCACGTCAGTTTTTATCCTAACAATCGTTTATCATACAATGGTTAATAATGGTGTTTGGAGGTTCTTGGAATATAAAGATCAAATTAGTTTCGACTTCTCTCCGTATTATTCATTAAAAATAATAATTCCCTCAATTTTTATTTTGTTGTCAGGGATATTTGCCTTTATATACAAATCAATAGCTATTTCAAAAACTCCTTTAAAAGAAAAATCCAAGCATTGGATCCTATTCTTTTTTTTATTGATAGGAATAATTTTAATAGTTTTAAAAAATAATAAGAACGGAAGTGAACTTTTATTTTTATTGGCACCAATTTCAATTTTTACAGCTAATTTTATAGAATCTATAGATAAAAAATGGATATCAGAATTATTTTTATGTTTTGCCTTGATACTTCCATTTGCACTATTTTTTATATGATATAAATACAGAGGAATTTCTATTAGAAATCATAACTCGTTTAATTTAAATAAAGAAATATCAAGTATTTAATAGAGGCGGGAACAAACTTATTAAAGGTATAAAACCCGACTCAACTTATTTTTCAATTAAAAATAGAGCAAACTATCATTTGTTAAATATTATTGTAAAATATGATATCTTTACAGCTAACAAATTAACAGATGTAGGTGTTTTTAAAAAAATAATTACTGCAAAAAACACAATTTAAATCCATTTAAAAAAACCAATTAAAGAATCAATATATGTTTTCAGAAAAAGCAAATGCAATTTTTAAAGAAGTTATAGATAAATATCATTTTATTGATAAAGTAGATCAGCCTTTTAGTAATCCATACGATTCTAAATCTCACAATTTAGAACATTTACTATTCAGAAAATGTTGGATAGATACTGTACAGTGGCATTATGAAGATATTATTCGTGATCCTAATATTGATCCCTTAAGTGCTTTAACTTTAAAACGACAAATTGATGCCTCTAACCAAGATCGCACAGATATGGTAGAGTATATTGATACTTATTTTTTAGAAAACAATAAAGGTGTTCTAGCTAAAGCAAAAGCTACTATTAATACCGAAAGCCCAGCTTGGGGAGTAGATCGTCTTTCCATTTTAGCATTAAAAGTATACCACATGAATGAAGAAGCAACTAGAGAAAATGCATCCGATGCTCATAGAAATACTTGTCAAGTTAAACTAAACATATTGCTAGAACAACGATTAGATTTAAGTACTGCCATAGATCAATTATTAAGTGATATTGAAAAAGGTGAAAAGTACATGAAAGTATATAAGCAAATGAAAATGTATAACGATGACGAATTGAACCCTGTACTTAGAGGAGAAAAATAAAAAATGGCTTACTAAGTTTTATTTCATTCATCCCAAAGGCAAAGAATTTCAATAATTGAAAAAACCTATCAACATACTTGTTATTCGACTTTCAGCAATGGGAGATGTAGCTATGATAGTGCCTGTACTTAGAGTTTTATCTGAAACCTATCCTGAGGTTCAATTGACAATTTTATCTAGAGCTTTTTTTAAACCTTTTTTTAATGATTTTTCAAATGTAGTCTTTCTTGAAGCAGATGTAAACCATAACCATAAAGGTTTTATGGGGGTTTTAAAACTTGCAGAAGAGGCTAATACGCTAGGTATTAATGTTGTGGCAGATTTACATAATGTAATTAGATCTAAAATTATTACTCGCTATTTAAAGATATTGGGAAAAAAGACGGCGACTCTAAATAAAGGTAGAAAAGAAAAAAAATCACTAACCAGGGCGAAAAACAAATATTTTAGACAACTAAAAACAACACATCAGCGATATGCAGATGTTTTCGAGACTTTAGGATTTCCCATAGAGTTAACTAATTTCACACCATTACCCAAAAAAGAGTACAATAAAAATATATTAAGCCTCGTAGGTAAAAAAAAGAAAAGTATTATTGGTATGGCTCCTTTTGCCGCCTATAAAAGCAAAATGTATCCTTTAGAATTAATAAAAAAGGTAATAGCAGACTTAGATAAACAATATCAAATAGTTTTATTTGGTGGAGGTGATAAAGAAATATCTGAACTAGAAATTTTTGAAAATGAGTTTGATTTTGTGATTAATACTGCTGGGAAACTTAATTTTACAGAAGAGTTAATATTGATATCAAATCTAGATGTAATGATTTCGATGGACAGTGGCAATGGTCATTTAGCTGCTATGTATGGAATCCCAATAATCTCTCTTTGGGGAGTTACTCATCCATATGCTGGATTTGCTCCTTTTGGCCAATCAAGTCATAACAGTTTATTAGCAGATAATAATAAATATCCATTATTACCAACTTCAATTTATGGGAATAATTATCCAGAAGAATATGAAAACATCATGGAAACGATAAAACCTGAAGAAATAGTAAATAAGGTGGAATCAATTTTAAAATTAAAGAAATAATTAACTTTTAAACATCATCATAATCAATGCCTAAGGTTTCAGTAGTGGGATATGCCTGACAAGTTAAAATAAATCCATCAGCTACTTCATTTTCTGTCAGTATTTGATTTTGAGTCATAACAACTTCACCCTCTGTGACTCTAGCCACACAAGATGAACAAACCCCTCCTTGACAAGAATAAGGTGCATCAATGTCATTTTTTAAGGCAGCCTCTAACACAGTCTCCTTTTTTGACATCTTTATAATTTTTATTTCTTCATCAACAACGATAGTTAGTAAAACATTTTCTTCTTTAACTTTTGCGCTCATTTCAGTTACTTTTTTTGCAAAAATACAAAGGATTTATAATTTTAAACCATGCTCCTCTTTTAAAAATTTAAAATGATCTGTAAATTGGTTTCTGTAAATTTTAATTTTTAGACTAATAATCCCATAATTTTTAAAAAGAAACGTATTTTTACAGTTAATTTTGAAGCGGAGGCACTAAATGCGAAGCTTTTAAGTTTCAGTATTGTATAATAAAATATAAATATTTTGAAGGGAACAATAAAAACTATAATTTTATTAATGGTCGTATTATTTATGGCCGCTTGTTCACGTAAAAAAAATACGTTTCTAAGTAGAACGAAGCACTCTGTAACTTCGGAGTTTAATATATTATACAACGGGAATATTGCTTTTGAAACAGGAAAAGAACAATTAGCTAGAACTTATAGAGATAATTTTTGGGAGATACTTCCTGTAGAGCGTATAGAACTAGAAGAAAGTAACGTTTTGCCTAGCGAAAGTGAAAACGAAAATTTCAATAAAGCTGAGGAAAAAGCTGTAAAGGCAATCCAAATGCATTCTATTTACCTAGAAGGAAAAGAATACAATCCACAAATTGATGAAGCATATATTCTTTTAGGAAAAGCAAGATATTTCGATGGACGGTTTGTTCAAGCACTTGATGCTTTTAATTTTATATTAAAAACATACCCAACCAGTAATAATATTAATCAAGCAAAAGTTTGGAGAGCAAAGACCCAAATTCGGTTAAATAACGAGGAAATAGCGATTGAGAATTTGCTTAAAATGAATAAAAATAAAGAGATAAATAAGGAGGACTTTGCAGACGCTTCCGCTATTTTAGCTCAAGCTTTGATTAATTTAGATTCAATTGAAGCAGCAATACCATACATTAAGTATGCTTCTGAAAATGTTAAAGACTACGAACTTAAAGGACGTTACACATACATAACGGGACAACTTTTTGATCAATTAGAAAAAATTGATAGTGCCGATCTGGAGTTTGATAAGGTAATTGCATTAAACAGAAAGTCTCCTCGTGTTTATATGATTAATGCTTATATCGAAAAAGCAAGAAATTTTGATTTCACAACAGAAGACCGTGTAGCTTTTTTAGAGCTATTATATGATTTAGAAGAAAATCGTGAAAACAGACCATTTCTTGATAAAATATACAATCAAATAGGTGAATACTATAGAAAAAATGACAGTATTGATTTAGCCGTTGAATATTATAACAAATCAATTCAGGCTTATAAACAAGATCGGACAATGCAATCTGTAAACTACCAAACGTTGGCAGAGATTTATTTTGATGATAGGTATTATAAATTTGCTGGAGCCTATTATGACAGTACTTTAACCAATTTGAATGATGGTACAAGACTATGGAGAAGAATAAAAAAGAAACGAGAAAATCTTGATGATGTTATAAAATATGAAGATATAGCGTTTAAAAATGATAGTATCTTGCAATTAGTTAATATGACGGAAGCGCAACAGATAAGCTATTTCTCATTTTTCACAACTCAACTTAAGCAACAAGCTGTCGAAGACTCTTTGGTAAGAATAGAAAATGAAGAAAATATTTCTAATAATGAATTCTTTAACTCAAACAAAGAAAACTCTAAGGATCAAAGAGGATCTAACTCTGGAGGGAGCAATTTTTATTTTTATAGCTCAACAACAGTCGCTTTTGGGAAACAAGAATTTAAAAAGAGATGGGGAAATAGAAAGTTAGAAGAAAATTGGAGATTATCAGATAAAATATCTAAACTAGAAAATTTTGAAGAAGAAATAGCTGTACCAATATCCGAAAATGATCTTTATAAACCAGAAACTTACGTAGCCTTAATACCTAAAGACGAAAAGGTAATAGACAGTCTTACAAGAGATCGAGATTTTGCTTACTATCAATTAGGGTTAATCTATAAAGAAAAATTTAAAGAATATGATTTAGCTACCGAGCGGTTAGAAGCTTTACTTTCATTTAATCCTGAAAAAAGATTGGTATTACCAACCTTGTATAACTTACATAAAATTAATGAATTAGTTGAAAATGAAACATTAGCTGCTCAATACAAAAATGAGATCATAACCAGATATCCCGACTCTAGATATGCGGAGATATTGTTAAACCCTAATTCGATTTTAGCTACAGACGAATCAAGTCCAGAATATAAATATAGTCAGTTATATAAAGATTTTGAAGCTTCTAAATATCAAAAAGTAATAGTAAATTGTGATGCCTATATTTCTATTTATTTTGGGAACCCTATAATTCCAAAATTTGAACTATTAAAGGCAAATGCTATAGGCCGCCAACAAGGATATGAGTCTTACAAAAAAGCATTAAACTTTGTTTCCTTAAACTATCCTAATTCAGAAGAAGGCAAAGAGGCATTAGATCTTTATAATACTTTGCTGCCTAAAATAGCAAATAAAGTGTTTTTATCTGATCGTGAAAGTGACCGTTGGAAAGTTGCTTATAGTTTTAAGATTGAAGACCTTAAGGATGCTGAAAAATTGCAAGAAAAACTTAATAAAGCAATTGAAATTAATGGCTATCCTGAAATGTCAACATCAATAGATTATTATATTCCTGACACTGCTTTTGTGATGATACATGGGTTAAACTCTATGAAAGGAGCTAAAGGTTTTGCAGATGTTTTAAGTGAAAGGAAAAAAGATAAAATCAATAACAATCATTTCGAGGTTTCTTCAGAGAATTATACAATTATTCAAATTCATAAAAATTTAGAAGATTATTTAGCCAAAGACTTTTCAAAAGTATTAAGTCCAGAAGAAGAAGAAGAAAAATCTAGATTATTAAATGCAGAACAAGATAAAGTTAGAAATCAAAGAATAATAGAAGAAAAATCGCGAATCAGAAATAATTCTAAAAGCGGTTAAACTAAATAATACACAAAATGTTTTCAGATAAAAAACCAAGAGAATCCGAAACTCCAGGAACTGGCCAAAATCGAATTAACGATGGCACCAAACTTAAAGGGAATATAGCTTCCAACGGTTATTTTAGGATTGACGGAATAATTGAAGGAAATGTAAAAACTCCCTCAAAAGTAGTTATTGGTAAAACGGGAGTTGTTATAGGTACTTTAAGTTGTGAAAACGCTGATATAGAGGGTAAGGTTAAAGGAATATTAGATATAAAATCTACACTAAGCTTAAGGTCAACAGCACACATTGAAGGCGAAGTTATTACAGGAAAACTAGCGGTAGAGCCTGGAGCTACATTTAATGCAACTTGTTTGATGAAAGGCTCAAAAAAAGAAACTCCGCCTCCAATTTCAATGAATCAACAACAAACTTCAAAAAGAACCATTCAACAATCTGAATCTTAAGAAATGTCTAATAAGGACCGTAACGGAATAAAACGTTGGGCAATCCTATCAGGTATCGGAATACAAATGGGTATAATCATATACTTGTTTGCTAAAGCCGGTAATTGGCTAGATACTAATTACAATGTTGAAGAAAAAACGTATACTATTTTACTTACACTTCTTGGTGTAGGCATATCATTATTTCTAGTTTTAAAACAAACCAATCGATTAAATAAATAATGAAACGTAAAAGTTTGCTTTTTTTAATGCTATTAGCAGTTTTATTAATTCTTATTTTTGGTATGCATATTTTTATATTGCATTACACAAATAACGCTCTTTTTGGGAATCAAATTATAGCATCTTACTCAATTAATTATAGTTTGGCAGTTGTTATTTTTTTGGTTGTCGAAAAAACACTTAATAAAAATTCTGCTCAAGCTGGTTTTGTTTTTATGGCAGGTAGTGCTCTTAAGTTTCTAATTTTTTTTTTAGTCTTTTACCCAACTTACAAGGAGGATGGTAACATGAAAACTATTGAATTTATAGCTTTTTTTATTCCATATTCAATCTGTTTAATTACCGAAGTAATCTATCTTTCTAAACAGCTGAATAAGCAATCAACTTGACAAATTTCAAGTAGAACAAAAAAGAGTATAAATAGTTTTTTGTTTCCATAAAGAACAGTATTTTTGCACGGATTTTTAAAGCCAATATAATTTGTTTAATATGCAAAGCAATTTTTTAGCAAAATTATTTACGATCACATTGTTGATATTTAGCTTCACTGTAACAGCGCAGTTTAATGAAGAGCATGAGGGTTCTTTAGAAGAAGTTAGTTTAAAAACAAAGATTAAAGAAAGTATTAATCATCACTTATTAGATACTCATGATTTTATTTTTTTTAGTGATAGCGAGACTGGGAAACATTATGGCTTTTCACTTCCTGTAATTCTATGGGATGAAGGATTTCAATTGTTTTCTTCCTCAAAATTTAACCATGGTGAAACGATAGCCGAAAATAATGGTAACTATTATAAATTATACCATAATAAGGTTTATAGAACAGATGCTCAAGGAACCATTACATTAGATGATCATAACCATCCAACTCAAATAAAACCTTTTGATTTTTCAATTACTAAGAGTGTTTTAATGATTATTGTAACCGGAATTCTTATGTTTTTTGCTTTTGTTGGAATGGCAAAGTCATTTAAAAAAGGTCCTATTGTAACTGGTGCAGGAAGGTTTTTAGAACCGATTATTCTTTACATACGTGATGAAATTGCAATACCTAATATTGGAATTAATAAGTATAAAAAATACATGCCTTATTTATTAACCGTATTCTTTTTTGTATGGTTTCTAAATTTATTTGGCCTTACTCCCTTAGGAGTTAATGTAACAGGTAACATAGCAGTCACATTTGCATTAGCATTAATTACCTTTATAATTACTCAGTTTTCGGGGAATAAAAACTATTGGAAACATGTTTTTTGGATGCCAGGAGTACCGGTTCCTATGAAAATAATTTTAGCACCAATTGAGTTATTAGGTGTACTCATCAAACCCTTTGCGCTAATGATTCGTTTGTATGCGAACATTATGGCTGGGCATATTGTATTAATGAGTTTGATAGGATTAATTTTTGTTTTCCAAAACTGGATAGGAAGTAGTTTGTCTTTTGTGTTATCCTTTGCGATTTCATTGATTGAATTATTAGTAGCTTTATTACAAGCATATATCTTCACTATGCTATCGGCCTTATATTTTGGCTTTGCAGTTGAAGAGCATGATGAAGCACATTAAAAAAGGTTACTGTGTAGCCAGAGTAAATTTGAATGTTTAATTTTTAATTATATATATTATGGAGATCCCAGCGATTGTAGGTGCAGGTTTAGTAGTAATTGGTGCCGGTATCGGTATCGGTAGAATTGGTGGTTCAGCAATGGACGCTATTGCTCGTCAGCCAGAAGCTTACGGAAAAATTCAAACAGCAATGCTAATTGCAGCTGCGCTTATTGAAGGTATTGGATTTGCTGCATTATTTGCAGTTTAACAAAACCAAAACATCAATTGTAACGGTTGGTTGCAATTGATGTTTAATTAGAATTTAAAACTATTTAAAATATAGATATGGAAAAGTTAGTTAACGATTTCTCTTTTGGCCTTTTTTTCTGGCAAATGTTACTGTTTTTAATGTTACTGTTTTTATTAAAAAAGTACGCTTGGAAACCCATATTAAGTGCTCTTAATGATAGAGAAGAAGGAATAAAAAATGCGTTAGAATCTGCTGAAAAAGCAAAACTAGAAATGCAAAATCTTCAAGCTGACAATCAAAAATTATTACAAGAAGCTCGTCTTGAAAGAGAAGCTATGATTAAAGATGCACGTGAAATTAAAGAGAAAATGATTTTAGATGCTAAGGAGGAAGCAAAATCAGAAGCTGATAAAATGATCATTAGCGCACAAGCAGCAATAGAGAGCGAAAAGAAATCTGCAATAGCTGATATTAAAACTCAAGTTGCAAGCTTATCTTTAGAAATCGCTGAAAAAGTTGTTAAAAATGAATTGTCTGATAAAGACAAACAATTACAACTTATTGAAAATATGTTAAACGATTCTACTTTAAACTAGTATAAAATGAGCGGAAGTAGAGCAGCAAAACGTTACGCAAAAGCAGTTTTATTACTAGCAACCGAAGCTAATTTAGAAACGGTTGTCTATGATGATATGCAATCTGTTACAGCAACCATATTTGGAAGTAATGAATTAAATGAAATGTTACAAAGTCCAGTTTATAAAGACGAAGACAAAAAAGAAGCATTGAATAAAATATTTGTAAACCAATCTGACACTACAAAGTCATTAATTGCAACATTAATTACCAACAAAAGAGCTTCTTTATTAAATGATGTAGCAATCAGTTATATCGATTTATATAAAGAGTCCAAGGGTATTAAAGTAGCTCAAGTAACTACTGCAGTTTCTCTTTCTTCAGAATTAGAAACAAAAGTGTTATTAAAAGTAAAAGAACTTACGGGTAGCGATAAGGTAACCTTAGAACATAAAATTGACGAATCAATTATTGGAGGATTTATTCTTCGAATTGGAGATTTAGAGTACAATGCTAGTATTTCAAATAGCCTAGCAAAGATAAAACGAGAATTTAGTAAAAGTATATAAATAAATTTCAGAATTAAATCTGAATAATATAGTATTAAAATGGCAGAAGTTAAACCAGCTGAAGTATCAGCAATTTTAAAGAATCAATTATCAGGTTACGAGTCTACAGCTTCACTAGATGAAGTTGGAAGTGTGTTAACTGTAGGTGATGGAATTGCACGTGTTTACGGACTTTCTAATGTTCAATACGGTGAATTAGTAGAATTCGATAACGGATTAGAAGGGATAGTTCTTAACCTTGAAGAAGATAATGTTGGTGTGGTGTTATTAGGTCACTCTAAAAGTATCGTTGAAGGTTCTACCGTAAAACGTACCCAACGTATCGCATCTATTAATGTAGGTGAAGGTATTTCTGGCCGTGTTGTAAATACGCTAGGAGAACCAATTGATGGTAAAGGACCAATCACTGGTAAAACTTACGAAATGCCATTAGAACGTATTGCACCTGGTGTAATCTTTCGTGAGCCAGTAACAGAACCACTTCAAACAGGAATTAAAGCTATTGATGCAATGATTCCAGTAGGTAGAGGACAACGTGAATTGGTAATTGGTGACCGTCAAACTGGAAAAACAACAGTTTGTATTGATACGATTCTAAACCAAAAAGAATTTTACGATGCTGGGGAACCAGTATATTGTATATATGTAGCGATTGGACAAAAAGCTTCTACAGTAGCAAATATTGCTAAAGTATTAGAAGAAAAAGGTGCTCTTGCTTACACAACTATTGTTGCTGCAAATGCAAGTGACCCTGCTCCAATGCAAGTATATGCTCCTTTCGCAGGTGCAGCTATTGGAGAGTATTTTAGAGATACAGGTCGTCCAGCATTAATAGTCTATGATGATTTATCTAAACAAGCCGTAGCATACCGTGAGGTATCTTTATTATTACGTCGTCCACCAGGACGTGAGGCGTATCCTGGAGATGTATTTTACCTTCACTCAAGATTATTAGAGCGTTCTGCTAAAGTAATTAATGATGATGCTATCGCTAAACAAATGAACGATTTACCTGAATCTTTAAAAGATGTTGTAAAAGGTGGTGGTTCATTAACAGCTTTGCCAATTATCGAAACACAAGCAGGTGATGTATCGGCATATATTCCAACAAATGTAATTTCAATTACAGATGGTCAAATATTTCTTGATGGGGATTTATTTAATTCAGGTGTTCGTCCAGCTATTAATGTAGGTATTTCGGTATCACGTGTAGGTGGTAATGCTCAGGTTAAATCAATGAAAAAGGTATCTGGAACTCTTAAGTTAGATCAAGCACAATTTCGTGAATTAGAAGCTTTTGCTAAGTTTGGTTCTGATCTTGATGCAGCTACTTTAAGTGTTATAGAAAAGGGTAAGCGTAACGTTGAAATTTTAAAACAAGCTCAAAACGATCCATTTACAGTTGAAGATCAAATTGCAATTATTTATGCAGGATCTAAAAATTTATTACGTAACGTGCCTGTTAATAAGGTGAAAGAATTTGAAAGAGATTTCATTGAATATTTAAATGCAAAACATAGAGATACTTTAAACACGTTAAAAGTTGGTAAGCTAACAGATGAAGCTGTTGGAGTATTGTCAAAAGTTGCTAAAGATATTGCAGCTAATTATAATTAAAATTAGCATTCAGTAGGTTTAAAATACTATTTACTAAATACCGAATACTTAATAGAATGGCAAATTTAAAAGAAATACGCAACAGAATATCTTCGGTATCTTCAACGATGCAGATTACCAGTGCTATGAAAATGGTATCTGCTGCTAAATTGAAAAAAGCCCAAGATGCAATTACAACTATGCGTCCTTATGCTGATAAGCAAACCGAATTATTACAAAGTTTAAGCGCAAGTTTAGATGGAGATATTGGAAGTGATTACACAGCCGAAAGAGATGTAAATAAAGTTTTAATAGTTGCAATTTCTTCTAATCGTGGATTGGCAGGTGCTTTTAATTCAAACATTGTAAAAAGCACTGTATCTTTAATTAAAGATACCTATAAAGGAAAACAAGTAGATCTTTTTACTTTAGGTAAAAAAGCAAACGATGTATTATCTAAAGACAGAGAAATTCTTGAAAATAATATAGAAATTTTCGATGACTTAACTTTTGAAAATAATGCTATAATTGCACAAAAATTAATGGATTTATTTACGAATGGTTCTTATGATAAGATCGTTTTAGTTTATAATAAATTTAAAAATGCTGCTACACAAATTATAATGAATGAGCAATTTTTGCCAATTGTTTCCGGTCAAAATAAGGAGGAAAAAGTAGAAACTGCAGATTATATCTTTGAGCCATCAAAAGCAAAAATTGTTGAAGAATTAATTCCTAAAAGCTTAAAAATGCAACTTTTTAAAGCACTAAGAGATTCTTCTGCAAGTGAGCACGGTGCGCGTATGACAGCAATGCATAAAGCAACTGATAACGCAACCGAATTACGTGATGCTTTAAAACTACAATACAACAAAGCTAGACAAGCTTCTATTACTAACGAAATATTAGAAATTGTTGGTGGTGCTGAAGCATTGGCTGGATAAATTTTAAAACACAGTATATAAAAAAAGCCTTTTGAATTATTCAAGAGGCTTTTTAGTTTTCTTAAAAATAGATCTTAACTAATAACAGTTAATATTAATAATACATTTTGTAGATTTAATGTGTTGAAGTTTTAATTAAAATCATGAAAATACCTATAAAAAAGTATAATTTTTTAGCTTTATTTATAAGTGCAATAATTCTACTAAGTATAAGTGCTAGTTGTGGTATTTGTAAAATGGAAAAAGAATCTTTTGTATTAACACAAAACACTCCATTTACTGTTAAAAACAGCTATTGTCAAAAGTGGGTTGCTGGCATAAAAGAAGGAGGTTCAGGATTAAATATTTATGCTATTATTAATGATATATCAGAAGGAGTGACTCTAAAAGAGTTTTATTTTCGAGGCAAAAGTATCGATGTAAAATCTTCTAAGGATCCTGTTTTTGTAGGCTATTATAAAAATAATATTAATAAGGATGTTATTATGGATAGCAATTCAATAATTGAAGCGGCTAATACTCCACCTAAAATCTCCCCTTTTAAATTAGAAAATAATGAAGCTGTTTTAAGTTATGAGTATAATGACAAAATGTATTATCATAAAATTTCAAATATTGAAGAAAAACAAATAATAGCTTACCCTTCAAGCGCTCCTAATAATAAATTATAATAGTACAATACCCCTAGAAATTTAATACTTTTAAATTCTAAAATAAAAAGGATTGAGCGTTTTTAAAAAACTCTTCAAACACACATTTATATATGGCTTAGCTACTGTTTTACCAAGAGCCTTAGCTATTTTTTTGGTGCCATTATATGTTTTGGTGTTGGGGAAAGAACAATTTGGAGTGTACGCTTCATTGATGGCTTTTTTGATATTAGGGAACGTACTTCTTTCCTATGGAATGGAAACCGCTTTTTTTAGATTTATAAATAAAGAGGATTATAAAAAAGAAAAAATTCAGTCTACCGCCTTAACATCAATAACCGTCTCCACACTTATTTTTTTAGTTTTAACACTTTCCATTAAAACAGAAATAGCAACATTTTTAAATTTTAAAGTGGAGTTTATCACCTATGGATTGTTAATATTAGCATTAGATGCACTGGTGGTGATTCCTTTTGTTTGGTTACGTATCAATGAAAAATCTTCTCGTTATGCCATCATCAAAATAGTTAATGTCTGTATTAATTTGAGCTTTAATTTATTTTTATTTTTAGTGCTACCTCTTTGGGCTAAAGACAGTAACAATTCTTTTTGGGATGCTATTAATTTAGAGGAAGGAAAAGTAGCTTATGTGTTTATTTCAAATTTAATTGCCAGTAGTATTACTTTTATAATGTTGCTCCCCCTTTATTTTAAAATTAAATTTTCATTTGATATTAATATTTGGAAACAAATGATGAAATATGCTTTGCCAGTATTAATAGCTGGAATTGCTTTTTCAATTAATGAAGCGTTTGATAAAATTTTACTAAAGTACTTATTACCTTCAAATATTGCAGATTCTGAGTTAGGAATGTATGCTGCATGTTATAAGTTAGGGGTATTTATGACCTTGTTTGCAACTGCTTTTCGATTGGGAATTGAACCTTTCTTCTTTAATCATTCTAAAAGCGAAAACGCAAAAGAAACCTATGCAATAATCACAAAATATTTTATCATTTTAGGAAGCTTTATTTTACTATTTGTAGTAGTTTATTTAGATATATTCAAACAAATATTAATTCCAGACAGCAGTTTTTGGGAAGCCTTAGTGATTGTTCCTGTCATTTTATTAGCAAACTTATGTTTAGGAATCTATCATAATTTGTCAGTTTGGTATAAAGTGACAGATCGAACCAAGTTCGGTGCGTATATTTCGGTCTTTGGTGCAGTAATAACATTAA
>Ga0208814_1000433_pt1 | contig 26773 bp, 43 predicted proteins | sample MalvirAntarct_55_FD_184253 | JGI IMG/M metagenome (GOLD analysis project Ga0208814, IMG submission 184253) | Marine viral communities from the Global Malaspina Expedition - Malaspina viral metaG Antarct_55 (SPAdes) (version 2) | ecosystem: Environmental > Aquatic > Marine > Oceanic | place...
ACTACTAGTGTTAACGCTGTAACACCTTTACAGGGTAACAAAGTAATTAGTATTAATTTAGTTAATGTATCTAGCAATGATTATACACTAACATTTGTACACTATGTACCAATTTTACCACGTCCAATCGACAGAGATTTACAAAACAATTTAGATAAACCTGCTGAGATAGAGACAAGTTTAAAGCTATTGTTTAAGATAGATTTAAAACAGGATATAATAGAACCTAATCCTAGCGAATCAACGTCTAAACAGGATTTAACACCATTTATATCTAATGGTAATATAGGTTATTTTGGTGCTGTATATAATACAGGTATTGTGCCTTATTCATTAAATAACTTTGTATGGAATAATACAAATAATGAGTTAAATAGTGGATCAACAACACCTGGAACAATAACACTAAACAAGCTAACAGGTAATTTTGATGCAAACCATGATGTAATAGTTAAAATACAAAAGCTAACAGATGTATTTAACCAATCAGAGACACAAACACAAAACTATGATTTTGATAGTGTACAGATAAAACTAAATAGCACACCATCATCATCTACATTATTACAAAACGTAGAAGGTTTATTCACAGGGTCAAATGCTACCATTACTTTTACAGTAGCACCTGGAGTTATTACAAGTGCCTATGCTGTTTGGGTATCAGTAGCAGATGGAACAACAAACAAACTAAATCAAAACGTACAAATAAAAGTTAGTGATGCAATTAATGCAGCTAATGATAGTACAGTAATATTTGGCACTTTTCCATCATCACCACGATCAGAATACAATTATAATTATCATTACATTGATACTATTGCAGATTCATTTAATCAAGTTAAAAGTTATATTGATGATTTTGTAATTAGTAGATTTAGAATAGAAAACACAAACACAGCTATAAATACATTTAATTCTTTAACAATTAGAATTAGAGCAAATCAAAGTGTATTAGAAACTTTTACAGTTACATCTGCTGACTTTAGTAGTGGTGTATCTGTAATTAGTAGAAACTTTAATTTAGCTGCTAATGACATTAGAGATACGATCACATTTATAGAAAATGGTGCAGGTATTATAGATGTTGTTTATCCTTTCCAAATATTACAAACCTTTGTAGATGGTGTTAATGTAGTACAGGAAACAATAGTAAACTATACGCAAAGTACAACAGTAGGAGATTTAGAGTTTACAAATAACTTTATTAGTCCTGTTTTTGAACTAGGTCAATACGATATATCTAAAAATAATAGTTTAGAACCACAAATCACATTACCTCCATCAGTTATAAAATACTTTAATGAGGCAGGTACACAAGAGGTGGGCACAATATTAAGTACTGGAAAAACTAGAATAGTTGCAACATTTGAAGAAGACAACCTAGATGATTTTTTAGCAGATCCATTAGCACCACATACATATTTAGATAATGTTGCTACAAATAACTATCTTTGTGCATACTTTGGTTTAAATACTAATAATAATGCAGGTGGTGATTATTACAGATTCCATAATTTAAGAGATAATGATTTATTGTCTATGTGGGAAAGTGTACAAGGTGTATATTATGCTGAATTGGTACGTGTAGATATAGATACTGCAACATTAACAGCTATTTTAGATAATGAAAAAATTAAAAGCATATTTGGTGAGGATTTTGAATGTTTAAAAGTTACAGCACGTTTAGATAAGATACAAACAACAGTAGCACCTACACCAAAAGCATATAAAAATAATTCTTATAGTAGTGGATATAGTTAAAAAATAAGATATGGCACAGGAAACAAGAGCACAATTATATACTAAAATACTAGCTAATTTACCAGATAACACAACAGAACAGATAACACCTGCAACTGATAGAGCAGTAGAAGATGCAGAGGTAGAAAGTTGTTTTAATTTATTAGATGATGATGCTACAAAAGTAAATTATAGTCCTACAACTAGTGCTGATTGGTCACCAGAGGGTGATCCATCAGAAGTTGGAGAGGGTTTAGATATATTAGCAGCTAGAACAGGAAAAAACCCAAGCGATAACATTGCTTATGTATCAACAACAGGTAGTGACGTTTCAGGATTATCTGAGGTAGGTAATCCGTTAAAGCCTTTTGCTACGTTTGCAGCAGCATTAAACGCGTTGCCTAATACTAGTAGTAATTGTATAGTAAAAGCATTAGGTGGGGATTATACACAGGATATTGTTTTAAATTCTGGTACTGCAAAAAGTAAATGTGCTTTAGTATTGGAGGGTGTTACAATTACTGGTAGAATTTCAATAAGTTCGGGTAATTCAGATATATCTATTTTTTTAAACGGGAGTACTATAACTAATTCAGTAACAACATCTACCATATCAATTAGTTGTGGTAGTGGTAATAATTTTATTTATGGGGGAACTGTTATAAATAATAATGCAGGTGGGAAGTGTTTAGAGGGTTCAAATGCTGGTGTTAAAAATGTAATAGGAACTAAATTTGAAGCTCAACTAAACTGCCTAGTTAATTGCGAGACGTTTAATTTTGTGAAATGTGATTTTAACTCACAATCTATTTGTATTTCTAGAACAAATAATTCTGAGTTTTACGGATGTAATATTATTTCAGCTACAAATAACGGTTTTAGAAGTGAAAACACATCTTGTAAATTATATAATTGTTTTATACAAGGTGGTACTAACGGTATACAAGGTGAAAACAGCTTAGTGGGTTATTTTAATAATTGTTTTATACAAGGTTTAAATGGGCTGTGTATGCGAATAGGAAACTCTCCAAATGAATTATTTTTCAAGGATTGCGATTTAATCGGTTCGTCAGATTGTATTGAATATTCAAACAATGTATCAAGGTTAGCAACTACAAATCATATATTTCAAAATTGCAAAATGTACGCAGGAGCAGGAGGGGACATATTTAATGAGGGGAACTACGCATCTACTGACTTAGGTAATACACAAGTAATAAATTGTGTTTACAATAAAGCATTTTCTCCAACAACAGCACCTTTACAAAAAATATTTGAATACAATAAAGTGGAAATAGCAGGACTTCAAGAACCTTTAAAATAAAAAAGATATGAGTTTAAAAATAACAAACGCAACAGGTTTTGTAATAGGTGGTGTACTAAATCCATCTGTTACAGAAATATATGTAAGATGTAATGTAGATATGAGTAAACAAAAGTTAGTAGATGCTGATTTTGTTAGCATCAAAACATTTACTAAATGTACTATTTTAGGTGGTTTGTTTGATGATGCTATACAAATTGGTGGGGTTAGTCCTATTTATTGGTTAAATTATGCAACAGATGTTACAGATATGAATGACCAATATTTAGAAATAGAGACAGATTTAAAAACAAAACTAGAGGCAGTAGATCCATCATGGACTATTGAAATAGTAACTATTGGAGTAGCTTAATATGGGAACAACAACATTTACAGGAGATGGGCAAATAGACTTTTACGGTACAAATATTTTAGATAGTTGTGTACCTTTTAATAATGGTGCAACTGCTACACAGGTTATTGGTTTAGTTCCTTGTGTTGTTGATGATGATACATTATGTAGTACTAATTGTTTTACAGTTCCTGCTATTCGTGGAGATTTTAACAGCTTTTTATTTAACTTTAACAAAACAGTATCATCTGCTGATTATAGATTGTTTAAACAAGATGTAAACAGTAACTTTGTACAAGTTGCAACACTAACCGTTAATGAGGGTGAAAAGTTTAATATAGGTTTTGCAACTAATCAACCCCGTTTAGGAGGGTTTAGATTAGATTGGAAAAAGATATTTGATAATCCATTATACGGTGCAGGGGTTTATAAATTCGTTGTATTTAATAACACTTTAAGTGATAGCTTACAAAGTTATCCATTTAGATTAGCAGGTGATACCTGTGATAATAAAGATGGTACAAGTTATTTAGAGGTAACTAACAAAGGCATTTACAATAATTGGAAATACACAAAAGATAACCAGAGTAAACAGACATTTGATTTAGTTGGTTTAGATTGGTTAGATAGTTGCAGATATTATGCAAAAGTAGTTAATACTGAATTAGAACAAAATATAGAAGAGATCCAATATACCAATAGCCGTAAAGAAACAGTTTACAATGATGGAGTACAAAACTATGATTTAAACGTGTTTAAGTGTGATTATGAACTATTTAAACGTATATTACATTATCTAAAAGGTAGAGATATTAAGCTAACTAATGATAATTTAGATAGAGAGTACACACTAATAAAACAAAATGTAATCTTAACAGGTGAAAGCAGTAGCCAAAAGTTTGCAAAAAATAAAACATTGTATCAGGTGCAAATCAAATTTAAAGATGAGTTTGCAGATCGCTATAAAGTTTGTGATTAATAAATAAATAAGTAATTTAACGTTAAATTTTAAATATATACAATTATGGCAGTTAAAACGTGTCAATGTCCCTTAGATGCAGCTATTACAGATTTAGTAGATTTAGATTGTCCCACAAAATTTGGGCAAATTGGAAAGATAGCTTTTCAACAAGTTGGGCAACCTTTTACAGATATTACACTTATTTCTGAATGGACAACAGCATTAGCAGCAACAGATGCAACTAAAGTACAAGTAACACCAATTCTACATGCACAAGAAAGCACACCTCCTGAACCTGTAACCGTTGGTGGTGCTGGTGATAACACAGTTTACGATGGAACTATCGAGGTGGTATCTGAGGGTATCTATCAAATTAATTTTAGTATTCGTAATCCATCACCTGCTGTACTAAATGCTTTAAAAGCTTATGAGTGTGAAGTATCAAGATTAGGTGTTTATTTGGGTGGTAGAGATTTTATTTTATCTAAATCTAATGATGATGGTGCTGGTAATATCACAAGCTCTGCAATTCCTGTTAGTTCTTTATATGTTCAGTCTTCACCTGCTTTAAATGGTAATACAGATGCTAACATTGCACAAATACAAATGGTATTAGATGCTACATGGTTTTCTAATGCTTTGGTATCTACTATTGCTTTTGATTTTACATCTTTAGTTAATGGGTAAGTTTACAAATGTGAAACTACTAACCTCCTCTGGTAAAATATTGGAGGTTACTTTAGAACATGCAGAAAAGATATTAAAAAGTAAAAACAACAAACAAGCAAATATAAAATTAGCATCTGATACATTTGAATTAACTACTAATGGACTTAGGAAAAGAAGAACTAAAAAAGATACTACAAAAACCTCTTAATAGACATAATTTAAGTGCTGCCTGTTTTCATGAGCAAAGGTTACAGATGCATTTAGATACTTGTGTTACTAAACCATCAGATAACATAGCTTTTCAAGGGTGGCTAAAATATATTGCAGATATAGCACAAAATGATGAAAAGTTTGAGTTATTCCAGCAGCTAATTAAGTATCCATTAGTTAGTACCTCTTTAACTAATAACATTTATCGTAGGTTTAAGAAAGTGTTTCATGGTGCAGATAGTCGTAAAGATTTTGTATTTAAAAATGACAATAACAAAGCTGATTTTTTAGCATATATTACCAAGTACAAAAGGTACTTTAGTGAGGAGGGTTTTAAGTATTTTAAACTTTGTCCAAATGGTTTTGTAGGTATTGATTATCCAAGTGAGCAAATAGGTAATTTACCATCACCATATATTAATTTTATAGATGTAAAAGATGTATTTGATGCTAGTGTAAATACAGATGCAACTGTTAATTATATTTTAGTTGATATTGGTGATAACAAATACAAATTAATTGATAGTGTTAAATTTGCCATTGTAGATCAAAAAGGCAATGTCCTTTTAAATGATGAGGGAGAGGAAAAAGTATTATACCATGAATTAGGTTATACACCTGTTAGGCAGTTTTGGACATCTAATGTAAATAATAAAAATCCATTTATAAAAGAAGTGCCTTTAAATAGTAGTTTAGGAGAGTTAGATTTTTTATTAAGTGCTGATGTAGGAAAAGAGAACGTAGATTTATATGCTAAATTTCCATTTTTATCTGTATTAGAGGATGATGAAACATATGAGGATTATGAACAAACTGAAAATGTAGATACCAATTTAACAGGTAATGCAGAGGGTGGATATAGTTATAGAGGTGTTAATGTAAATAGTGATTATGTAAGTACAGGTGCTGATGGGTATAATAATAATGGTTTACAGAGTAACTATTTTAATAGAGCTTATCAAAATAAAGATAAAAAGAACTTTAGATTAGCAGGTAATATAGTTAGTAGAAGACCTCCAAAAGAGGGTGAAACAGACATACCGACTCCATTAGAAATAATAACACCTGAAACAGCGATACTAGAACATCTCACAAAAGATATTGAGTATAGAGAAGCAAAGGTATTTAAAAACACAGTTGGATCACCACAACAAGTTGAGGGTAATGATAGTGCTAAAAATGAAAAGCAGATTGATAGTCAATACGAGGGCCAATTAGATGTAATTTTAGATATTAAGAAAAACTTTGAAGCATTGGAGGAATGGGTTTATAAAACTATTGCTTTGATGAGATATGAGGGAGAGGAAGTAATAGTAAATATAAATTATGGTACTAGATTTTTTATTAAGTCTGTTGATGCATTAGAACAAGAATTACAAAATGCTAAAACTATTGGTACAAGTGAGGGGTTTATATTATCTTTGATAGAAGAAATAATTGATACCAAATATAAAAACAGTCCACAGGAGGCTAAAAAACAAAAGATACTTTTAGCATTAGATCCATTCCCAAGTATGAGTATCAAGGATGTAGGCGAACTAATAAAAATAGGTGTACCAATTAATGAAAAAGATTTAGTTTTAAAAGCTAACTTTGGCAGTTTAATTGGAGATTTGGAGAGGTTAAGAGGTATTGATTTAGAAAACGAACTATTCGAGGTAAATAATGTTAATAAACTTAAGGAACAAATAAATAATTTAGCAGATTTAAAAGTAGAGACAGATGGAGGACAACAAACAAATTAAGGCACAACCAACAAAAGCAAAACGTAAAAGACGAACAAAGGCAGAGATGCTAAAAGCTAAAAATACAGATAATCTAGTACCTGGTAATGTGGATGATAGCTTTATGATTTCTAAAACAGCTAGAGAAAATTGTTATGTATATGCAGTAAAACGTGTGGATTTTGATAAGTTATTAGGAACAGCAACAGAAAGCAATGTGCAACTAATTACATATAGAGTAGAACAAGTACACAAATCTGCAATTTGGGAAAGTGGAGAAATTAAAATAAATGTTAGACAGCAGCAGTTAAATGTGAATTATGGTATTAACAATGTTATTTTAGTTAATGATCCTTACGAATACGAATAATATACACACACAATAAAACAAACAAATTAACAAACAAATTAACAACTATAATTACGTTAGATTATGGCAGAGGAAAACAAAAGCATAGAGGAGTTATTACAAGATAGTGAGAACTTGCAAAAAGCAATTAGTATTATTAAGGATAAAGATTACGTAGTAAATACAAAAGATGATTACAGCAAAATGGATGAGACTATCAGAAAAGAGATAGGATCACATTTTGGCAGTAAACTTAATTCTATTGACCAATCTTTATCTGAGCATTTAGGGATAGAAAAAGAGGGTAACGAGGGTACAGATGCATTTATTACTCGTGTAGTACCAAGTTTAAAAAAGGAATTAGACACTTTAAAATCACAGAGAGATGAGGGATTAACAGGTGCAGAAGGTTTAAAAGCTGAAAATACATCTTTGTTAGAAAAGTTAAATTTAGCACAAAAGGAAAAAGAGGATTTAGAAACAAACTATAAAACCACTTTAGTAAATAAAGATAAAGAGTATTTAGTAAATAAAGCTCTATCTAAATTAGATTTTAAAGAGGGTATCGAAACAATATTAAACCCTGCTAAAGATTCTTTTGTACGATCTATTTTAGAATCATCCACATTAGAGGATAACAAATTAGTATTTAAAGATAGTGAGGGGGTAACACAAAGAAATGATAAAAACGAACCTGTTACAGTTTTTGAGTTAGCGAATAAACAGTTTGAAAGTGTTTTATCAAATGTAAATAAAAAACAAGGTTTTGATAATAAAGGTGCTGATAATAACTCATCTTTACTTACCTTTGCTGCATCACGTAAACCAACAAACTTTGGAGAGGCAGACGCAACATTGAAAGCTTATTACAACCAACACGATAAAAGACTAGTAAATGGTAGTAAAGAATATTTAAAAGGAATGAAAGAATTAAAAACAGCTTATAATTTCTAAATCAATTTACATATACATATATAAAATGGTACGTTAGCCATTAAAATAATTGTAAGATAGCAGTTATTAAAAACAAAATTTTAACAATTAATTAAATATACAAAAATGGCTAATACAGCGACAAATATTAATCAACTAATCAGTAATTATTCTGATGGTTTTTTAGATAAAGAAATTTTAAGACTGTCTAATGATGGTGCTTATAGAATGTTTTTAGATGATGCTGCTCTAATTGGTAGAGGTGGGGGTATTTTATCACCTGCATCTTTAGGAGATGTAGAACAAGGTGCATATTCACCAAATGGTGCTGGTATTCCAATATTGAAAAATGCAGGAATTACTGTTAATTCGACAGGTACAACTACTTGTGAGGTTACATCTATTACAGGTGATACTGTAAAAGTTGATGTAACATATCAAGATATTTCTTTTGGTATTAAATCATATTATTCTTACGGAAACTACAACTATGTAGCAAGAGAACAAGATATTATGAGACAGTTAAAAGAAGCTGTTAAAACCGTACGTACTACATTTGCTACTGCATGTGAGGGTGCATTAGATACTAATAAGAATCAGCAACAAGTTGATCCATATTTGTTTGGGTATTTTACAGATAGTGGTGCTGCTGAATTTCAAATTGATCCAGCAAAGCAGGAATTTATGTACAATAAAATATATGGACAATTTGACCGTATGGATTTTAGTGATGTACAAAAAAGGGCTTTGGGTAATCCAGAACATGCAGCAATAGTTAGAGAATTGTATGCACAAGGTGGAGCAAATGATGAAAATACACAGTTTCAATTCAGAGGAAACCAACCTCCAGAGTTTATGGCAGAAGAGGGGTTCAGTTCTGATGTTATGTTTTATAGAGACAACGTAATTGTGAATGGTACAGGAGTTGAGCAAACTTTTTATGTGCTACCTGTTGGATCTACTGCTATCATCCATGCAAACGATGTACAAAAATATGATCAAGGTACTATTCCAAATGGTACAGAATATACTACTCAAATTTTACCAGGTCTCCCTGAGTGTGTTTGGGGATTACGTCGTACTTTTGGATGTGATGATAACGATTTAGATTTTGAACAATGGCAATTTGAAAGTCGTTACGCAATCTTTACACCTTATAAAGAGGATTTAACAACAGAGGTTACAGGAATAAATAAATATATCGTAAAACCTTAATTTGTTTGTTTTACTATACTTTGCCCATCTATTAGGTGGGCTTAGTTTTTAAATTTTACAACTTTTTTTATACAGCTATGATTGATTATAATATAATTACACCTTGTTTATTTAACGTGTTAAGTTGGAAAAATACATTAGATACTTGTGAAAAAACATTAGATACAAGTGTGTTTAATCCTATTTCAGATACAGGAATGTATTATAATCTAAATAGTGAGTTACTTAATTTAGCTAATCTACAAGCAATAGCACCAAATTCTGATTTGTTTAGTTATGCTGAGTGGGCGAATAGCACATCATACACTATTGATGTAGTTATTAGATTTGATAAACTACTATACAAAAGCTTAACAGTTGCAAACTTAGGCAATACACCAGATACAAGTGGCGCAAATTGGGTGTTACTATATCCTTTTAGTGATTACCTTTTTGATTTTACAAATACAACTATTTTACGTTTTGCTCAATCTATTGTTAATTTAAAAAAGAACGATAAGCAAAGTAAACAATTAATGTTAGATACACCTGTTTATAATGGTACAGGTAATTTGGCGAATGTAAGTAATTACATAACTAATCAAGATAAATTTGTAGGGTGGGAACTAAACACAATACCTAATAGAGATGTAGATTTAAGAATTAAAAAAATAGGGTTACACTTTGTAGATGTACAAACAAATTTACCTATATATATTTTTAACTCATCACAGTTAGAACCTTTACAAATTATAAATGTTAGTACTACAACTGCAAAAAGTTTTGTATGGGTAGATATAGAGGATATACTATTAAATTATACAGATGATTATGCAACAGGAGGTAATTTTTATATTGGGTATTATCAAGATGATGTAACAGGCATAGGGGCTATAAATAATGATAAATTTAACTTTAATGCACCTTGTCTATCGTGTAATCGAACAGGCAGGAAATATTGGGATGCTTTTAACAAGTTTGTTAATGTTAATAGCTTTAGTGTAGCTGATGGTAACTATACAAAAGGCGAACTTTGGGATAATGAATTGAACCAATATGGTAGTAATACCTTTGGTTTAAATATTAGTTTTACAGCAGAATGCACATTAAATAACTTTATTTGTGAAAATAGCCAAATGTTTGCAAAAGGTTTGTTAAGACAGGCTGAACTTTTATTATGTGAATATGCTATTAATACTAATAGAACAAACGAACTGGCAGAAAGACTAGCAAATATTGCAGGAATTAATTTAGATGCAGATGGTTTAATTAACTTACAACAACAAGTAGATGAAGAAATCCAAGCATCAAACTTTGATTTGAGTGATTTAAACAGTCCATGTGCAACTAAACAAAAAACTAAAAGATCAATGTTTAGAAGTATTTAAAAAGTATTGTTATGACAGCATTTGACGAGCTTATTGATAAACTAAAAAAGGTTGAAAGTGATTTAATTATTACTTTGTCTGATGTTATCAATGTTAATAGTGATAAGTTAGAAGATGCTCAAAAAGATCAAATGGCATTGGGTAAAAATATTGATAATAAAAATATTGGTAGGCTAAAAAATCAAGGTTATGCAAATAGAAAAAAGGCAGCAGGAGGAAAAGCACCTTTAAGCATAGCAGATTTAAAAAACAAAGGCGATTTTTACAGAGGTATAAAAGCATCTGCAAATAGAGATACTTTTACACTAACATCTACTGATGATAAAAAGCCATTTTTAATTAAAAGATATAGTGATAAAATATTTGGGTATAGTGACAAAACATTTAAAAAAGTAAAAGATGTTGTGTTAGTTCCTGGAATGATTACAGATATTAAAAAACAGTTAAAACTATGAATTTAAAATGTGCATTTGATAATGTAACTGTACCAGCTGTTTTAGCTGGTATTGATGAAGTAATAGCAAATATCAATGATGGTATAAGCAACTGTAACACCTTATCTTTTTTAAACTATAACTTTCCAAAGGCAGAAAGAAAAAGGACTTTAGATGGTGAAGATATAACACCATATTATAAACCTCAAATCTATTTAAAAAGTAAAGAGTGGTTTAATCTAATGCCAGATGATAGTGTGAGTGCATTCTCATTTTTTTACACTAATTCACCTAAAACGAATTTTAGTGATGATAATTACAGTTTTACACAGGCTGTAAATTTGGTAGTATGGGCTAATCTAAATGTTATTGACCCAACACAAGACAGTATATTTAAGGAAAATTTAATACAGCAGTTTTTAAATGTGTTGATTGAGAATAGATACTTTGACCAAATTGAGGGAGTAACAAATATATTTGATGGTATAGATCAAACGTGGATAGATTTTGACTTAATAGATGATGATAGCTCACGTTTTATAAAAGGTAATACAGCTACATTTAGAATAGAGTTTAATGTGAGGTATACAGTAGATTCTTGTTTATGTTAATTATAAAATAAATAGATAGATTATGAGTTTAATAAAATTAAGTGCAGGCAATGATGAGCATTGGCTACTAAATGATGTACCACATCAGCGTGGGCAGTTTGATATTAGTGCTAAAATAGGTGCAGAGGTAGTAGAGATATTTAATTTAGCTACTTTAAAATCGTTAGCTAGGGGTAAATATGATGATTTTTCACCTGATGGTACAACACCATACGCAGATACACAAGCTTTAATCGATGATTTAAAGACTTTTTTTTTTCGTAGTCTAGCAGGTGGAGGTGGTGGATCTGTTACATCTGTAAATACTAAAACAGGAGTAGTTGTATTAGATACAGATGATATACCAGAGGGTGTAAACAAATATGCTAGTCAAGCTGAGTTAGATCTAATTGTAACAAATACTACTAATATTAGTGCTAACACAAATAGTATTAGTAGTAATACAATTAGTTTAAGTCGTTTAAATGGTAGTACAACTGTAACAAGTACAGCAACTTTAACACCAAATATTGATAGTAATAGTTTAGAACAAATTACAGCACAGGCAGCAGGTTTAACAGTAGCAATACCAACAGGTACACCATTTTTAGGTCAAAAACTGACTATAAATATTACAGATAATGGAACGGCTAGGGCTATTGCATGGAATGCTATTTATAATGTTGTAGGTGTAACATTGCCTATAACAACTACTATTAGTAAAAGTTTGTATGTTGGATGTATCTATAATAGTAACACAACAAATTGGGATGTAGTAGCAGTAAAAGAAGAGGTTTAAAATAATTAATTATGATCGTAGTTATTACAAAAATAGAATTAGAAAATTTTGATACTTTAAAACACACAGAAACAGCTTATACTACTGATGATAGTATTACTAATCAAATTAACACTATTTACGATCAAGGTCTAGGTGTGTTTTTGGCAGAAAATAGAACAGCTTTAGAAAATGGTACAGTAAACATTGATAGTTTTTTTGTGGGTGGTTTAACTTATGTGTATGAAGCTAGGATGATAGTAGATACAGTAGATGGATTAGGTTTAATAGATATAGATGATATAAATAATTTACCTTAATTATGGCAGTAACATTAGGAAATAAAACACAAGTAAACCAAACACCAGCAGCTAGTTTTTATCAATTTACTCATAATCAAAATACAGGAACAGATGGGCTATTAGTTGTTAGTGTTGTGATGGCTAGTACAGTTAGTTTTACAACTGCAACTTATGGAGGTGTAGCAATGTCTCAATTATTTGTACGTAATCTAGGTGGGTTATCACAAACTACCAAAATGTTTGTATTAGATAATCCTACATCTGGTAATAATACATTTAGAATAAATTTTACAGGTAATCAATTTAACCCCATATCTGTATTTGTTTTAAGTTGTACAGGGGCACAAATAGGTGGTAATATTATTAATTTACCAGGTACGACATCACCTAAAAACTCTAGTTTAGTTGTATCTAGTGGATCATACATATATAACTATGCTATATCAACTACTGCTGTTATAGGTGTAGAAATACCAACAGGTAATAACAGACCTGCTGAGTACACACATAACACAAATAGACAGGTAAGAGGTGGTATAAGTGCATCTAGTTTTACAGCAGGTACAATAGCTTTAACAAATGTTTCTGCTTCTGGTAATGTAACAATGCACGGATACGAGATACAAGAAAAAAGCAGCACACCTGTAACAGATACATCTGGTGATTTCTTTTTATTAATGTAAATAGATAGATTATGAGTTTAATAAAAATAGAAGCAGGGAACGATCAATATTTTCTGCTAAATGATGTACCACAAGAAAGGGGTGTGTTTGCAGTAGCATCTACTACAACAGGCGATGTATTTGAGATATATAACATTTATACTAGAGTAAGTCTATCTAAAACAAGTTATACAAATTATTCACCAGACGGCACAACACCATACGCAAGTTTACAAACTTTACTAAACGATTTAAAAGTATTCTTTTTTCCTTTAGTTTCTGGTGGTAGTGGTACAGGTGTACAAAGTGTTACAGGTGATGGTGTAAGTGGTACGGCTACAAATGTTTTATTAACTTTTCCAACAGCAGGAGAGATTGGTTTAGGTAATGTAGATAACACAAGTGATGCAAACAAACCTGTTAGCACAGCTACACAAAATGCTTTAAACAGTAAAGAGGATTCATTTACTAAAAACACAGCATTTAATAAAGATTTTGGAACTAATGCAGGTGAAGTATTAGAGGGTGATACTAGAACAATTACAACTACTGAGATTACAACCATATCTAATCAAAGTAACACAAATACAGGTGATGAAACTGCTGCAACGATCAAAACAAAGTACGAAAGCAATGCAGATACAAACGTTTTTACTGATGCTGAACAAACTAATTTATCTAATCAAAGTGGAACTAATACAGGTGATGAGACAACAGCAACTATACAAGCTAAAAGACCTATAAAAACCATAAACTCACAAAGTTTAGAGGGTACAGGGGATGTTGTAATATCTGCAAATGTAGAGGCTCTACCAGTTTGTGTTTTAACATCTACAAATAGCTCACTAAGTGCTAGTCAATCAACACCTGCTGTTTTGGTTTGGGATGTAGAAACAGAAAAAGATACAGGTTTTACACATAATAATACAACTAATAATAGTAGAATAGAAGTTGATGCAGATGGTACATACCAAATACAGGCTAATGTTAGGATGTTTTCATCTGGACAAAGGGTACAATTTGTAGGCAGGTATTTAATAGATGGTGTTATTCAATCTATGCCAATGGGTAGTTCTTATATTCGTAATAGTGGTTCAAGCTCGGACTTTTGGACTTGTGTAATTAATCCACCTGCTGTAAAATTGACAACAGGGCAATATATAGAAGTTCAAATACAAGTAGAGGCACAAAATACAACATCTTTAACAGGTACATTTCAAGGTGCAGATAGTACTTTTTCTATTGTAAAACTACAAGGTGTTAGAGGAGAGACAGGTGCAACAGGTGCAGGTGCTAATATAATTGTACAAGATAATAATGTAGTAGTAGGAACTAACACAAATACACTAAATTTTGAGGGCAACGCAACACTAACAGATGCTGGTGCAGGTAAAACTACTGTAAATATTGATGGTGGGCAAACGTGGTACAAACAAAAAGAAGTGAATGTGATAGGTGGAACTGTTAATGCAGCGTTTGGTAGCCCAATAGAATGTGTCCCTTTTTCAAGTACTTTTGAGATTACAGTAGCAGAAACAGGGTTATATGTAATATATGGAGTGATCACAACAAGAGCAAATCTTAATAGTGATAGTGGCTCGATTGAGTTGTGCTATGGAGTAGATACAGGTGGTGGTGCTGTAATAGGTGCACAACCATATCGAGAGGTTATGAACTCAAAGAAAAACAGGAGAAACGGAATACAGGGTACATGGGGCAATATCTCATTGACTGCTGGTGATAAAGTACATTTGTTTTTGAGCACATTAGGTGATTCTACAACGTGGGATTCAGGCGAAATATTTATACAAACATGGAAGTAAATAAGTGTTTAAATTGCATGGCTAATTGTTGTACATTAACAATTGATTTGACTAAAAAAGAGTATTTACATTTAAAAAGCTTAAATTTATCAAATAATTTACTAAAACAAAGTGAAATATTCACATCTCAAAATCCTATGTATAAAGGTAGAGAACATTTATTTGATGATATGTATAAAGATGATTTTGCAATAATTAAAAAAGGTGCTAATGGTTTTTGTAGTTTATTAGATAAAAAGACTAGATTGTGCAGTATTTATGGAGATAGACCAAAATGTTGTGTAGATTATAAAAGTGATGGTGTAAGATGTAAACAGATAAAACAATGTATAAATTAACCTTAACAATAAATTTAGAAGCAGATAGCAAATATTTTAATAAATGGCTGAGAGATAATTACACGCCTAATTTTAAAGGTAGCTCACAAGCTGATAATATTTATTTGTATTTTGAAAGCGAACCAGATGAGGAGGTTAAAACAGAAATTACAGATTTTTATAATAATATTGTAGAAAGCGATTGGTTAAACTATTATAAACGTACAAAATTTGATGAGATAAACAATAAGACACAGGAATTAATAGATTTGGGTTATGTTTATAATGGTTTTGCAATGTCTTTATCCGAAAAAGCACAGACTAATATATTAGCTTTATACTCTACAAAAGATGATGTACATTTAATTTACCCTATACTATTTAATACAAAAGATGATTTGAATACTTTTGATGCAGCAGATCCAAATACAATAGCAGATATGTATTATACAGCATTAGCAACAAAAAAAGCAAAGTTAGATAGTGGTACAGTTTTAAAAAGCAAAGTTAGGGATGCTACAACTGTTTTTGAGGTGGATGCAGTAGAAGACAATAGATAGTAATTTTTAAAAATCATAAGACAAATTAAAGGGGTGTATTTTATACCTCTTTTTTTTATTTTTACATAAATATAAATTATATAAACATGATAAAATTAAGGTTTATTAGGGGTAAAAAATGGCAAGTAGCCGAACCAATCAAACATAGGTTACATGATCACAGCACAATAATAATACCTAAAGGTTTTACGACAGATTTATCAAGTGTTCCGAAGTTTTTATGGGGTGTTTTTCCTCCATTTGGCAATTTTTTACTAGCATCTATCGTGCATGATTATTTATATGTTGTAAAATACAGGGGTGATCGCTATTTTTGTGATAAAGAAATGCTAATAGTTAGTAACAGGATAAATAAAAACAAAGTTGATAACTACATTAGATATATTGCAGTTCGTATATTTGGGTGGGTCTATTGGTACTATGTAGATATGCAAAAGGAACTAAAATACTAGAATAAAACTTATAAAAAGAACAACAAACAAATTATAAAAAAATGATAGTTTTAACTAATCAAGTTTTAATATGTCTCTCAATACCAATTCTATCTATTTACATTAGATTGTGTTTGGAAAAGTGGCATATTATAGAAAAATGGAATAACTCAAAGTTTTTTATTTTAGACAATTTAGCAAATTGTGCATTATGTTACTATACGTGGAGTAGTATATTACTCACAACTGCATATAGTTTGTGTATAAATGATTTAGCCGTTATAGGTTTTTTTCCTGTTTTTACTGTTATATCTTTAATTATTCAGTTTAAATATTTTGAGAGCTAAAAAACATAATCACTATGAGTAAAAACACATATACAACAGATATAAACGAATTAAAAGTAAAAGACTTTTTTGTACTACAAAAAGCTTTATTAACCCTAACAATAGGTGAAAACTTTAACGATTTAGAAAGCATCATCATCAAAACACTATCTTTATTAGCTAAAAACAAAGTAGCAGATGCACATCACGAACTTGTATCTATACTAACTGTAATAGATAATGTAAAGAATAGCGAAAGTAGTGTTATAGATGGTTTAAATGCTTTGTTAAAAAGTGGTGACATACCTAATACTAGGTATAAAGAATTGATAAAAGAGTTTAATGATGTAAAAAAAAAATCTTTGACCAATTAGAGGTTTACTTTCCAAACGTATTTGGAGATAAACAAAGCACATTATTAGAAGATGTAAAGATTAGAGCTTTAAAAATTGCAGATGAGATAATAAATAAAAATGATAATCAAAACGATATAAATTTTTATGAGGATAATATTATAAAAGCAACACAGAGAGCAGATTTTAAAAAGTTAGTGAATTTTGTTAAATCATGTAACACACTAATAAATAGTGTTAGCTCAGAAGTAAATACAGATCCATTTAATATGTCGGTTATGCAATTTTATCAACTGTTAGAGGATCTAAAAAAACGTAATAGTAAATTAAAACAAGTAAATAAATAATAATTAAAATGCCTGGTAAAATGAAATACGCTAAAAAAAGTACAAATGGTAGTAAAAAATCAAACGGAACTAAACGTACAGGGAAACCACCAAAAGATAAGAAAAAACGTAAACTCAGAAAACCTCGTTTTGGATCATCTGCAAAAAAATAGTAAATGGGTAATTGTAGCAGCTGTATTTGATTTAATACATTATAATATATACCCTGTATTTGAAGAGCATCTACATTTGTATATATACGATTCTTGTCAATCAGTAGCATTTTTATTATATATCTATGCTATTTATAAGTTAATACCAAAGAATTTAGTAATTATGCATGTGCTTTTAACGGCGTGGTTGTGGATAAGTGTAGGAGATGTATTAAGTATTGTTTACAATTATAATGCTACTCAAGAATTTAATTTTGACAATCTGTTTTTGATGTTTACTATTTTACAAATTTGTTACAAGTTTAGAAATAATCTACATTTACATTTAGAGGTGTTGAGATTTAATTTAAAAATAGAAAGATATGAAAAAGTATATATCTAGTTTAAAAAATATGTTTGTGAACGATCACACATCTTTGATGTACTTTGTGATGGGACTGTTAATGTTTGGTGCATCTGTAACACAGTTAGATGATCCGTTAGCCAAAGCAGATCCAGCATTAACTCATCCATATTTAACTGTTTATACTTGTACTATTTTAGGGCTAATGACTATTTTTATTAGCCCAATGTACAGTTGGTTTATAGTTCGTAACTCTGTGATGGGGTTTAGCTTTTTTTTAAGTGTTTATCTCATTTTAGATGCATGGAAAAATATATTTAATGGTGCAAATGGTGTGTGGTTTGGTGCGTTAATTATATATGCTTTTTTATTTGCTCGTAGTTACACAGATTTGTTAAAAGATAAAAAAAGATACTGTAAACAATAAAATGATGATAAAATTTTTATTTATAATATTAGATTTTTTTAATTTTATCAGTAGTGCCGATGATTTTAAAGGTGTTTTAGGTGCATTAGCAGGTTTTTTTGGTTTTAGCAAATTGTGGGATTTATGGCAGAAAAGAAACGATAATGATACAAAGATTCAACAGGCTAAAATAGATGCTAATAGAGACATTAAAAGCAATAACGAAAAGCATTTAGGGGAGATCCAAAAGCTAAAAGCAACTATACAACATAAGACAGGAGAGATAAAATATAAGGATGATATAATTAAAAAGTTAGAAGACGTTGTAAAAGATTACAAGGTAAAAAATGAGAGCTTTTTAAATTTGAATGAGGGAAAAGATAAAGAAATTACAAGAATGCATGAGAGATTATTAGATTGTGTAAGAAGTAAAAACAAAAAGTAATGAGTTTTATAGCAAATTTATTTAGCAAAGCAGGAAAAGATACAGTATCATCTGCATTTAATGGAGTAAGCAGTATATTAGATGAGGTAATAACAACAAAAGAAGAACGTGCAAAAGTAGATATAGAATTTAACAAACTGCAAACTGAGATTAATAAATTAGAATCTCAAAACGCAAGTGTGTTTGTGTCTGGATGGAGACCTTTTGTAGGTTGGGTATGTGCAACAGGTTTAGGGTTTAATTATGTAATTCGTCCTGTAATGAATTATGTAATACTATTATTGAATAATGGAATACCTACAATGCAAACAATGAGTATGTCAGAAATGCTAACACTATTAACAGGTATGTTAGGGTTTGGTGCTTTAAGAAGTTATGAAAAACGTAAAAACAAAGCTAGGGATTAAAACAAACAATTATGTATAGATTAGGAAAAGGAAGTTTACAAAAGTTAGAAAGTGTACATCATGATTTAGTTAAGATAATCAAATTAGCTATAACACGTACACCTGTAGACTTTGGAATTAGTGAGGGTAACAGAAGTTTAGAAAGACAAAAAGAGTTATACGATCAAGGTAAAAGTAAAATAGATGGTATCAATAAAAAAGGTAAACATAATTATAATCCTAGTTTAGCAGTTGATATATATGCTTATCATCCAGACATTGCAACACGTAAAAAGATAGCCTATGACGTACCGACATTATGTATTATTGCAGGTGTAATTATATCATGTGCAGATGAGCTAAAAGCAAAAGGAGATATAAAGCATTCTATTAGATGGGGGGGTAATTGGGATAATGATGGAGTTATTTTATACGATCAAAGTTTTGATGATTTACCACACTTTGAATTGGTATAAATAAAAAAGCCTATAATTGAGTTTATAGGCTTGTATAACTTTATTTAAACAACATTAAAACGTTGTTTAGATTTTTGTTATACCTCACTTAGTTTTTTATTATTGTAATAAACACAAACATCCTCCAGTTCTTTTACTGTATTTATATGTCCCACAAAATGTGCAGGATATGTATTGAATATATATCCCATAGTATTAATTTCTAAACATCCTATTTTGTAACGATCTAAAACAGGAGTACCATATTTTTTTAATGCTTTTATCAATTCTTTCATAACTCTATTTATTTAATTTGTGTACAGCTAATAAAACTAAAAATATTATTACTATCAATATGCAGTCAGATAATATATACTTTAAACTGTCTATCATAACTTATCTATCATTTTTTGTAACCTCTCCTCATCTTTATGTAGCTGTTGTAAATCTCTATTGTACATATCCAAAGTTACTGTTTTACGTGTTTTAGTATCTGTAATTTGTTGCTGTGTTCTATTCAACATTTTTACAAATTGATCTTTTATGTCTGTTGTTTTCACTTTGCCCATGTCTATAAATCTAAAAACCTTTGATCAATGTTTAATTCTATTGTCTCTAGTTTTATAATTAACTTTTCCCTATCTGTTTTTCTAGGGTTATATGATAATTTAATTCTTATTTCTTCTGCTAGTGCATGTAGTTCTACTATTGTTAGACTGTTTAATTGTGCTTCACTCATAATTAAATATTTGCTAAATAAATTAGTGTAATTGTAAAAACAACCCCACAAAGTTAATTGCAGGGTTGTTAGTTTTAAAATGGTAAATCCTCTGTGTCTGGTGTAGCTTGTTCTGAAACATAAGCAGGTGCAGGTGCAGAGTTTGTACCCTCAATTTTCCAAGCCTGTAAAGATGTAAAGTAATTATCTTTTCCCTCTTTTACCCACTTGTTACCTTTTACATTAAATGACACCTTAACCTCTTGACCAGGTGTAAAAGCATCTAGTAAATCACATTTGTTTTGTGTTACTTGAAACTTAGGGAAGTTTGGGTACTCATTGTCCCCTACCTTATCAGGTGCAGATACTACAAACTCCCTTTTACTAAATGATGCTGTAACTTGTTGTGTTGGTGTAATTTCTAAAATTGTTCCTGTTAATTCAAATGACATGTTATAATTATTTAATTTTTGTGATTGTTATAATTGATTTTTGTAATACTTTTTTTGGAAAGTAATATTTATGATCTCCATTTTGCATACCAAAACTTGTAACATTTTCTTTTGATATATTTTCTGCCAATCCGTTAACATCCTCTAATTCTGCATCATCAATAAGTTCAGATGTATATGTTTCATTTTTGTAATTTATTGTTATTGTAAATGCCATAATTATTTATTGATTGTTAAAAATTGTTTTATTTGTTTTTAATAAACTCCTCCAATATAATTAAATGGTTTTTTTCCTACTATAATAGTATCGTTTTCTAATCCTATTACCGTTTCTCCCTTTTCATTGGTAGTTATATAAGCTATGTAAAGAGGGTTTATATAATATAATTGCTCTTTTTCATTGTTATCTGTCAAAGTCTTTACACCAGATGTTTTAGGTCTAACACAATAAGTTGCTCTGTATTCTATTAAATTAGGTAAATTCATAATAGTTGTGATTATTTATTGATTGTTAAAAATTGTGATAAATTTGGTTTAAAGTAGTTTTCACCTTTTAGTACTTTTCCATCTTCTCTGTAAATAGGTTTGCCATTTTTAGCTAGTTTAGACATGTTGCTGTTGTGTACTTCATCAAATGCAGCTTCAAAACTATTTGGTAAAACTATATAATCCTTTTCTAATCTATTGTATAGCTTTAAAGCTAACGACATAAGCTCTATGTGAAATTGTAGCATTTCACCTAATGTGATGCTACCATGAATATATTTAGCCTCTACATTGTTTGTTTTAAACACTAATTGAAAAGCGATGGGATAACTATCGACAGGGCGATCACTAACATCATGTTCACCTTTTACGAACTCACTAAATACATTACCCAATCCATGATATTGTGCAGATCCACAAAGTACATATATCATGTCTATTACCCCATCTAATTGTTCTAAAGCAACATTGTTATAGGTAGCCTTTGTAAACTCTCCTAATTCCTCTGCAAATAGATTTAAACGTAATTTTCTTTTTTGTTGAGTACCTAAACACATGCTTAGGTTTTGCTCAATATTAAAAGCCTGGTGAAATTCCCAGACCTGTGATAATTGTTTTGTTATGTCTCTCATTGTTTACTTTTATTTATAAAACTGGATAATATTTTGATTCAGTTAGTGTTTGATTTGTTTTAATTATAAAAATTTTTTGAATAATATTAAAACCATCTATATCATCACCATCCCCTTTAAACTCAATAATAAGTTGTAGCACATCAGATCCATCAATGTTATATGTCTGAATAAAAGAATCCTGCTCACGTATAGAAGATGTATTAACAGGTTTCATTGTTGTGTAATTATTGATAGTTAAAGCATTTGGTAATGTTTCTGACTCCACAGCACCCCTAACTTCATTACTAAACATTATTAAATCATTATAATGTCTACTCTCTATTTTTTTTCTAAAATGATAGGTAAAATCTTTTTTTAATTTTTCTATAGCCTGTTTTCTTTGTTGTTTATTCATTATTTAGCTGCTAAATATTTATTGTAATCATCCTGTAATTTATTTAACACATCGTTAGCATCTGCATAATTGTTAATTACACTTTGCTTTACTTTGTTTCTGTCTTCATTGCTTTTAGAATCTCTATAAGCTATAAATGCTTTACTATAACCTGCTGTATTAGTACCTAGTTTAGTTTTGGTATTAGATCCAGCACCTGTATTAACTTTTTTAGGTACTTGTTTGGGTGTGGCTGAATTGTTTTGACTATCAGCATCCTTTGTATCATCTATACAAAATAATCCATTTAAAGCATACTTTCTAGCGTAACTAGAACTGCTACCAAAGGTTTGTGATATATCCATACCTTTTTTATTTGGATCAACGCCTGCAAAGGCATGAACTGTTATACTTTTATCATCTGAATTTGTAATAGTTGCAGATGCTTTGATCATCAAAACACCTGCTAACTCTATTACATTATCATTTAGGGTGATGTAACAATCCTGCTCTAATAAATGAGGTTTTAATGCTTCTAATATATCCTCACATGATCTATATTTGTACCTACCAAACGAATTCGTTTGGTTTTTAGGTGCTTTTAACTCTGTCTGTATCTTTATTAACTCTTTCATAATTATATTTTATTAGGTGCTAAATTAAAATCTTGAGGCTGTACTCCAAAGTTTTTCTCTATAACCTCAAGCATAACGTCTTCATCTGTGAATCTTTTTTCAAAATTATTAACTTTAGGGTTTACATATCTTACATTAACTATAAACTCTTTTTCTTCTACATCTATTTGTATAGAATATCTAGATAATGAATTGTGATATAATAAAGGTCTTAATAATTTCATATTCTTACTTGTTAAATTTTTTACGATCGTTAATTTTATGTGCTGTTAATATTGCCTCTGCTTTTAGTTTGTTTCTATTCCAACCACTAGCAGCTAATTTCGCATCTCTTTTTGCTCTCCATTCCTCAAAAGTATCTGTACTTTGTGTATGTCCTGTACCAGGTGCAGGTGTATCATTTATATCTGTGTTGTAGTAACTCATAAGATTAATTTTGTTGTCTGTTTTATATAACGTTTGCAATCTACAAAAGGTTATAAATATAACCAAATATTTTATAAATTATTTTTAAACAACTTATCATTTATCTCACAATCTACTATATAGTACTTTCGTTTTTCAGGTTCATAATATTCTATCAATTTTCTTTGTTTAACTAGCTTTGCTATATAAGGTTGTGAAACGCCTTTTAGTTTAGCATAACTTGTTTGTGTGTGTAACTTAGTATCATCCATTTTTTACGTGCTTTATTAATCTTTTTTACAAATATAATTAAAATAAATTTGGTTATTACTATAACCTTTGTAATTTTGTAACGTTAAAACTAACAAATAAGTTTTACAAACTAAATAAAAAAAGTTATGAGAGTATTAATTAAAGTGTCAGAGAAAAGAAAAAAACAAATCGTAGATATGGCTAATGCATCTAAAAGCATAAAAGTAGTTGGTAAATATTATACAGGATGTGCATTAGTACAATACATATACACAGATAAAAAAATATTAGCTATTAAATAATTAAATAATATGCAATTAAAAACAGTAAATAGTTTAAGTGGTGGTAAAACATCCTCATACATGGCAATTCATTATCCAGTAGATCATAATGTTTTTAGTGTGGTATGTATAGAGGATAAAAAATGTACACCTAAAGATAGTGCATTAGTTAAATATGTATCTGATAAATTAGATGCTGATTTTATTGCAACTGTTGAAAGTGATAAAACTCTAGTTGTTATGATGGAGTTAGAACAGAAATTAGGAACATCTATTGATTGGGTTTCTGGTAAAACATTTGACGAAGTAATTAAACATAGAAAGTTTTTACCTAATATGATGATGCGTTTTTGTACGTCTGACATGAAATTAGACCCCATATTTAACTTTTGCAGAAATAATGTAGCAGATGTTGTAAACATGAATATAGGGTTTAGATTCGATGAAAAAGAGAGAGGAGAAAGAAACAAAGATAATACCCATTATAAAACAATAATTGGTAAAACTAAAAACGGAAAACAGAATAAATGGGGCAACATCTATTGGAGAGAGTTAGGGTTTCCATTAATAGATAATCACATTACAAATTACGAAGTTATAAAATGGAGTAAATCAAGTGGTTTAGTGTTCCCAGAAGATTCTAATTGTGTGGGGTGTTTTTGGAAACCTGTGCAACAACTTAGGAAGAATTGGGAGGATGAACCTTTAAAAATGCAATGGTTTAGCGATCAAGAGCAAAAAATGAATAAAAAGTTTAAAAAAGAAATGTCCTACAAAGAAATTAAAAAAGTAGGATTACAACAAGAATTTTATTTTGGTACAGGTGCAGGTTGTCAAGCTGGATATTGTACAGATTAATTATATTTTAAACCAAATAACAAATAACATTATGAAAGGATTAACCGAATTTCAGAGAGGACAATATTACGCAAAGTATAAAAAAAGAACAGCTAAAGGATTAGCAGAGGCTGATACAATTTTAAAAGTTTTACCATTGTTAGATGTGCTAATGGATGCTATTGAGGATTTAGAAAACAGTCCTATGTTTCGTCAAAAAATGAAAATGTATGGTAACAAATTTAAAGGGGAGTTGGTACATGCTTTAGGTATAGTAAATGATACAAATGATGAGACACAAAGACAAAGTTTTAACATCATGAATCAAGTTGAAACTATTGATAGCTTGGTGGGCAATATACACGTATCTAAATTTCCCTTACTCATCAATGTATTAGATAGATTTGGAGAGATCACAGAGGGCACAACAGATAAATTCATAGAATCAATAGTTACCAGGCAATATGCTAAATTGACAGAATTTGTATTACCTGCTGCTTTAATTAACAAGCTCAAAAAGATCATGCCATTAATAGAAGATGTTGCAGTTATCCAGATAGCACAGCAGATAACAAGAGAGCAACTACAAGATACCAAAGGTTTTGGTGATGAGAGCATAAAGATTTTAGAGGAAGTTTTTTCAACTAGTGGCATAAAGTGGTAATTATGTATAGATTTGAAAACAAACCATCAAAAGAATTAGGTTTAAAAAACCATCGTAGATATGTGATAACAGATGATGTAAAAGATCTAATCTTAAAAAAGTATGCAGATGTAAACTGTCTGAATACTGCAATCAACAAATTAAGAGATGATAAAATAATAGATAGTAGGATCGGATTTAACACTTACAAAGTAAGAATACAAGATTACGAACCTTATTTAGATTTAAAAGAGCATGAGAGGCTAAAATATAATGCTTTGTGTGATAAAGTTATAGCTTTAAGAATGAATGGCGTAAAGTACGAAGACATTGTAAAAGTAACAGGTGTAAAATATAGCACAGTATGGAACATAATTAACAAATCTATTAAGTTGAAAAGTACAGATGATGTATTAAAAAGACAAACTGTTATAAACAAGGCTAAAAAAATAGTAAAAGATTGGGGTAAAAATAATTATCCTGGTAGAGTACCAACACAACAAACTAGAAAAGCATTTGAAGCATTAAATTTAGAGTTAAAATGTTAGGTTTAGCAGTTATAGGATTATTAATTAGTTTATTCAGTTATTTAGGTAGAAAGTATAAAAAATGATAGAGACAAAACAAGTACAAGCAATATACCAGATTGACAACATAGAAAATTTATTAGATTACGAATTTGCATTTACATTTTACGATTTTGTAAGCAATATAAAAAGTTATGAGTACAGGACACAAAACAAGATCATAGAAATAAACATGATATGTAATGAACGTATTATGTTGTCTCATCTGCTTTTATCAGATTTGATAACACAGGATAACATACTATTTTTTAGTGTTAATGAGTACGAATACGAATTAAATATAGATAATGAGGTGATAAAACACGAGTTAAAAAAATCAAGTTATTACAATAAATAAAAAATTATGATTAAATCAGAAATAGAAGAGCAACTACAACAATTTCAAAAAAGTAAATATATTTTAGGTAATTACTTTGATGTAAACCTTTGCGATGGTTGGAGAGATTATACACATTTTAAATCTTGGATGGTTACAGATAAAGTATATTGGAATGAAACAGATAAAGACCATCATCAATTTTTAGCTTTGGAAAGAC
>Ga0208814_1000435_pt1 | contig 26761 bp, 45 predicted proteins | sample MalvirAntarct_55_FD_184253 | JGI IMG/M metagenome (GOLD analysis project Ga0208814, IMG submission 184253) | Marine viral communities from the Global Malaspina Expedition - Malaspina viral metaG Antarct_55 (SPAdes) (version 2) | ecosystem: Environmental > Aquatic > Marine > Oceanic | place...
GTACTTACATTTGAAAGCCAAGAAGAATTGAATGCTAGTGAAGAGGGAATAGGTATAATAAATGGCCGTCTATCACTTAAAACCACTTTAACGGCAGTTGTGCCAGATGGTAAGGCAGTTGTGCCAGATGGTAAGGCAGTTGTGCCAGATGGTAAGGCAGTTGTGCCAGATGGTAAGGCAGTTGTGCCAGATGGTAAGGCGATGGATGGTCTAACAGAGGCTCAAACAAACGTTGTGTTAGGTATAGTTAAAGAGCTTGTTGATAAAGAGGTAAATTTACAAAATGCAAACAGAAGAAAAGGTAGGGTAGCTAATAATATGTCCGGTGTTGAGGAAACGGCGCTTAGAGAATCTCTAAAGGAAGAACTTTTACCTGCGGCTATAGAAGATTTTAAAAAGCGAGAAGCACAAGCTGTCATTCGTCCTAACCCAAGAATACGCAGAGGAGGCGGTTAAAACCTAATGGAAATAACTACGGAATACTTAGACACGCTTGAAGATATAGGTAAGCCTATTGTGCCTGACCCTTCTGAGCCTACTAAAAACTCAACCGAAATAACTACGGAATACTTAGACACGCTTGAGAATGTAGATGCACCAGTACCTAGTGCTCGTGTAGGTACTGAGGTTACTATGGAATACTTAGACACGCTTGAAGATATAGAAGCACCTGCAACTATAATACAAAATGGTGATGCAGATAATATCAATGACCTTATGTCCGATAAGAACTTTGCTGTAGTTAATCAATACATGGGGCAACGCTTCGGTATGGATGAAAAAAATTATGATCGTAAAGAGGTTGTAGACTCCTACATTAACCACATGCGTAAGTTTAGCTTCGGTCAATCTGTTACTACTCTAGGGGAGTTGTCTTACTTAAACAGTACAACTAATATAAATAAATCTGGGGCAGGCCAAGCTTATACTTTGTTTGATAATATGAACAATGCTTTCTCTAGTGAATATACTTTAGGCCAGAAGGCTGACGCTGTAGGCGACTATGCTCGTGCTCTTATTGTAGACCCTGTTAACATTTTATCTCTTGGTATAGGTAAGTTGATAACAGGCGGTGCTACTAAAGCTGCTGCAACCTTAGCTAAACAAGCCGTCAAACAAACACTTATTAAAGAATTTGGTAAGGGTGTACTAAAGAAGTCTACTCCTGCAAAACAACAACGAGCTAGTATAATTGAAAGAGAAGTACTTTCTAAACTTCTTAAGGGTGAGGCTATTAAGGGTGCACGAAAAGGTGCTTTCCAGAAGAAACTAAAAGAACAGACACGTACAGAGATTATGGCTGGTACTGCGTTTGACGCATCTGCATCTGTAGGCGTTGATGCCGCATATCAACAAGCAATGATTACTACAGGCGTACAGAGTGAGTACAATGTTCTTCAAGGCGTTGTTACTGGTGCTACTGGTGTTGTAGGTGGTAGCTTAGCTTATGGCATGAGTCTACTTAATAAAGCACCACACACAGCTAACACATTGCCTATAGCTACTCACTTCATGTTAGAAGCAGAGAAGAATGCTGCAAGAGCTAAGGCGGCGGCTAAGATAGGTTTAGGTAAGGATATAGGTAAATCTATTAAAGACTTTAATATGAAAGACATAAGAAAGGCTCTTCGTGAAAACAATAAGGCAACGAAGCGCTGGGCTATTAAGGTACTAGATGGAGATACTAAATTAAGAGAAGGTGCTGGTGTAGTAGAACCCAGATCAGCAGTATTTATGGATGCTTTTCTTCATGGAGATCTTGAGGGTGGTACATTCAAGGGTGTTAGTCAGATCTTTGATGACTACGGCATACAAAGGGACTATAGGAATGATGGTACATTTGCAAACCTTACAGACTTCATTACTGAAAGTATTAAGGCTTTACCTAAAGGTATCAGATCTGAAATAACAGAATTGTACGAGACTACAATGCAAAGGGTTCCTGCTTATAACAAGATGGGATTAAATGATGCTATGGATGCTATGGCTAGTGAAGTGTCTAGTGCTGGTAGAAATTTAGGATCTTTGAGTCTGTGGGTGAGAAGCGTAAAGAAGGCCAAAGGAAAGACTAAGGACGAAAAGATGTTATCTGCTACGGAAGCAGAGATAGAACCTTTAGTAGGCTTTCCTGCAACTAAAGAAAAAATGTTTGAAACAACTGCTGCCATACAACAGAATCTTATTCGTTTATTAGTTACACACCCCGGTACTGTTGCATTAAACATTGCTGGTTGGTTAGGCACATCAGCACTACAGTCTTACTCAGACGTTGTACGTGGTGGTTTATATGGCGGGAGATCCTTAGTAGCAGCACTTGTAGGTAACAAAGTAAACGCTAAAGAATATGCTAATCTTGCTAAGTCTATGTTAACATTACAAGGACAAGCACTTAGAAACCTAGTCAATCCTTATGCTACAAAAGAAGCCGCAATGGATTTCTTAGCTTATAACCCTAAAGCTCAGAAAGAATTATTTCGTTATATATCTGGTGGTATAGAACTTAAGGATGTGTACAAGGACATAGGTATTAAGTTAGATGGTGCTCCTGATGAGGGAACTTGGACTAAAGTTATGGACTTTGCTCAGAATGTTTATGGTGTTAAAGCTCAAGACATACTAAGTAAGACGCAGGCTTTTATGTACCAGATGGATAAGCAAGTACGCTTAAACTTTGGCGGTAAGTCTTATGCAGAATTTATACAAGATGAAAATCTCTATAAAAGTTTAAAGGGAGATTTATATCTAGAAATGCAAGCATCCGCTGTCCAAGATGCTCTTCGTATGGTTTCTGCTAAATCTTACAAGTCTAAAGATGCATTAGGTCAGGTAGCTGGGATTATAGAAAACATTCGTAAGGTACCTGTCCTTGGTGCGATGGTTCCTTTTGGACAATTCTTTAACAACACACTAGGTCATATGTTTGACCACACAGGACTTACTATTGCCCATAAATTCTTCGCTAAAACAAGCCGTGATCCTATAGACATATACACTAAGGCTGCGGCAGGTTATTCTTTGATTGGTCTAATGGCCTATCGTGAGAAGGATAACATGGAGGAAGGCTTGGGTGTATTCCAAGAACGAACCTCTGATGGATCAATAAGAGATCGTATTTATGATTTTCCTATTAGCTATTACAAAGCTATGGGACGTATGGCAGCGCATCTAATCAAGGATGGATTTGTTCCAGAAGGTGTTAAAAAGCAGTTTCTAGATACTTTTGGTACTAGAAATCTTACTAGAACTTTAGGCGAGACTACTAAAGAGACAGGAGATTTGCTAATATCTTTAGTTACTGGAGGAGATGCTGACTGGAAGAAGGAATCTATAGGAATGCTTAGAGACTCTTTTTCTATGTATGCAAGTGCGTACAGTAGACCTCTTGATCCTGTTAATCAAATTGTTGGATTAATGCGTGGTGAGGATTACAAAACCATTGATCGTAAACAAGGGCCTCTATGGGCTACTAAGTCTGGGCGTTATGTAGATCAAATATTTTCTGCACTTAGCGGAAAAGAGTTAGCTCCTGAAAAGTATACTGCTACATCTGATGTACGTAAACCTTCACCTATAGGTCGTATCTTTGGTTATCGTGAGGTTTCAGCACAGTCTAGTATACAACAGATGTTTAATGAGGTAGGTAAACCTGATTGGCGAACAGAGATTAAGTCTTTTATACCAGAGGTACAGAATGATATTAATAGATTAATATTTAAGTACTTGGAAAGCTACGCTGAAAATACCATATCAAAAGAGGGTTGGAAGAATGCTTCACAGGATGATAAGGAAGCTTCACTATCTAAGATACTAAGTATGGCTAAAGAGGATGTACTTTTCTCCTTAGAAAATAGTTATAGTAACAAAGATAGTAAAACTGCTAAACTTTTTAAATTGAGTAACGGTAATACTGCAGAGAAGGCTGTGATTAAGGCAATAAAGGAATTAAATCTTGATATTGACTTTACAGAAATGACAGAAGAAGAAATAGACTTCTTAGTATATTATATAAAACTAAATAAAGACGATCAAAAAGATAGAGCTACATCTTTAACTAACTTAAATTAAAAGAAAAGGGCGACACAAGCCGCCCCTTCTATTCTTATTTAACACCATGTAGATCAGAGCACTGTCTAGCCCAGAGATACATCTCTGTATAGGCCTTTAGTGCGTTGTCTCTTTCGTGGCTCTCCCAAAGGTTGTCACATATAAACACTTCCACACTCTCCATGTGGTCAGCTAGTTCGTTAAGAAATTTGTTACGACTAGCCTTGATGTGTTCTTGTGCTTCCTCTTCGAGTGTCACGTATTAACTAGCTCCGCTTCTGTGTAGGGTATATGAAAGAATAACTCACCTTTCTGTATATACCTACCCTTAGCTTCTGCTAAACTCTCCTTAGTCAATAGCGTATCTTTAATACGCCATACTTGCTTCATGTCCTCACGGAATACATAGAAGTTTAATACTCCATTAGTCCCTTCATACTTATCAAGCAAGCGTTGCTTACGTTCAGGAATACGGATCTCTTTCCAATGTGTAGGCCAATCTCCATCCCAAGCTACTTTGACTTCGGCTTCATTGAAGTATGTATATCCATCCTTCTGCGAAACGACATCAACAAAGTAATTCTCTTCAGTATTAACAATAGTATGACCTTTACTTTCTAGAAGGTCTACTAGTGTATCTTTTGCTTTCTTATCGTAAGCTTGGTACAATGCACGGCTAAAGTTTTTTCTTACTGCTGTCACTTAGATATTCCTTTAGTTCTGTATAGCCCCCAAGATAAGAGCCATCTGGTTTAAATATTTGAGGTACTGTAGTATACCCTGCTTCCTTCATTAAGGTCAACAACCACTTACTACTATTAGTCTGTACGTTGTATGTAGTTACCTGACTTCCAGCAACCCCCCGTAGCAAAGCTAACGAGGAGTCACAGAAGTTACATTGGTTTTTGGTTATTACTACCCACATTAAACGAGATCTACAATCTCACAGCTATCTCCAGAACATGCTAGCGTCTGGCTACCTGCAGTATTATCTTCTTGCTCATATTCAGACAACTTATCCCAATCAATACTATCAGGCATCTGATCTAGAAGCATATGATAGTCTGTAGCTAGGCACTCTTGATAGGGTGCTTGTTGATACGTGTGCTCATTGTAAGGTAGGAATGATACACCTGACATCTCATCAAAATGTTTGTAAACAAATGCTCCTACTTCAAACCATTCATCACTCTTAACGTTGATCGTAACGCTAGGCTTATGCTCACACCATGATCGTTGATAAGCTAACCACATCTCTAGTTGTTCTATAGCTGACATATCAGCAGTAACTACTGCACCTTGAGGAGCTTTCATAGGGAAGCTAAACACTGTAGTCTGGTCAGGCTTCATTACGTCTGGCTCGTTAGGAATGCCTTGATCACTCATGAATTGAGTTAGCGGGTCTTTGTTGTCTCCACGTACAGTCCGAATATAATAGGCTGAGTGACGAGCATGTATACCGCTAGCAGAGTCAACCAACTGGGATACAGTACCGCTGGGTTTAACGCAGCTGATAGCAGTAGAAGCAGGGATGCCAAGGCGTTTAGCCCACTTAGCGTTAGTAGTAACAGCGATCTGTTTGAGGTGTTCAAGAGTAGTCTCCAATCCTTCGTTAGATGTTGTCATCAGTGGGTTGTCCATAATACCTGTCATAGACACACCAAGTAGTCTTTCTTCTTCAGTATTCTTCTGCCACATCTTACGTAGATACGGTAACTTAGTAAATGTAGATTGTATAGTACCTAGTATTGTAGCTATTCTAACCTTACGTTCTAAATCTTCTACTGTGTCCGTAGCACGTACTACACACTCCGTTAAATTACACAGTTGTCCATTTCGTAAAATTATCTCGCTGCAAGGATTTGTCCCGAACTCATGGTTAGGATCACGCCTACCATTCTTAGCCGCCTGCTTCTTAGATGCCTCACGATTAAAGATGCCACGTTCACCACTCCCACTTTCCACTAGTGCCATCCATTCACGCATGAATGATAAGCTGTCTGGCTTCTCAGTATATGACACAGAGTTGTTAGCTAAAGCACGTTGTGGATTATTCTCCCACCATGAGCCAGACTTAGCGTGACGCATACGATCATCTGATAAATTTGACAGGGAGATCATCGCTGATCTACGCACGCCACCGACTACAACTATTTGCCCAATGAAACACATAAGATCGTGACACTCTATGCTAGACAGCTTACGTCCTTGTGCCCCTTTGAATGTAGAGATTGCAAAGTTAAACAGATCAACTAGAGGAGTTGGACCTGATGCTCTACCACCAAAGGTCTTTAGCTTTGCACCAGCTGGACGTACCCGTGACACATCCCACTTAGGTATCTCACCACTATACAAGAGTGCTATGAGTTGTCTTAAGGCTTTAGCCCAACCTTCTTTGCTATCCTTAACTACAATGGTTGTTTCACTGAATTCCAGTATATCTGGTACTTCGGGTAGCTTCTGTATAGACTGTCGTTCAACAGAAAAACCTACACCAGTACCGCATAACAATATAAACATAGCCTCATCGAATGCTACGGGGGTATCTACTGCTAAGTATGAACAGTTGTAACCTGCTGTGTTATCACGAGCCAGCGCTGGGCCTGCTGTCATCAATGCTCGCATAGAAGGCATAACTTCTAAGCCTAGTATAGCTTCTTCAATCTCTTTAAATACAGAGCCACTTACTTTTTTCCCTACTAAAAAGTTCATGTATCGTGAAACGGTTTCTGCCCACCCCTCTCGGCGTCCTTCATCATCAAGCCAACGTGCGTAACGTGACTTGTGTATAAATGACTGATAGTCTGTTGGTAAGTAGTTGTTCATTTTATTTATTCTCCTCTGCGTATTTCCTATATTCATCAAAGCTGTCAAACTTTATAAGTTCTTGATTGTCTTCATCAAAATCTACCCAACTAAGAGTTCCATCTTCGTTATTCATTAGGTATGCACTTGTAATGGTAGCATCTTCTAAGTTCGTTAGATCTACTTGTTCAACTATTTCCAGTGTTTCAGGGTTAACAAATATTAAATCATCCTTCTGAACTATACGTTTTAATTTTTTGATATCATCTATTTGTGATACTTCAAGTTTCATCTGTTATCTCCTGAACCTTTAATTGCATCTCGTTCTTGTCTGCTTGTTAGTTTTTCTATGTTAAGATTAGCTATTTCATTTAGGTTGTAGCCAATATCACTAGCTATATTAGTAAGATACCATAGCACATCACCTAACTCTTTAGCTACTTCGTGGCGTTGAAACACACCATCTCGCACTTGTTTTTTAACTTTCTCTGCCACTTCTCCAGCCTCACCACATAGACCCAGTGTTGGATATAATACCTTGTGTGTTGCTGGGTATACCGCAAAGCTTACTGCTTTATTTTGATACTCTCTAAAAGATGTTATCACTCTTTTTCCTTTACTACTACATTGTTTATCTTCACATCATCTATATCATAGAAAGTATCTAGTATTAAATCATGTACGTCTTCTGGGTGTGCAATCTCATACGAACCTAATATGTTATTGTCTTCGACTACAACAATAGAAAAGGTAACACCAAAAGTCTTTTTGCTCATTTGTGTTTCTCCTTTAGTACTTCATTCATTCTTTTTAGATACCACTCTGCTTTTGCCATGTCTTCTACAGGGTTGTTCTTGTATCTATATCTATGTTGATACTTGATCATGTTGCCATGACAATAAGCAATGAATCCATCTAAGCCTAGCACTTGCTTAATATAGTCTATACATTCTATTCCGCCTTGATTGTAATGTGCTGGGCGTTCAACGGAATCATATTTGTTCATGCGTTACCTCTTGTTTTAGTAAAAGCGTTAAATTGTATTACCTCACCAGACTTACTTTGTAAAGGTTCTTCATGCTTTCCTATCTCTTCTAACAAGATATTATGCCTGTGTTCCATGACACGTTCATACAGGTCATCATCCTCATTCATAATTTCTAATAAAGATGTACATAAGGTGGCTACATGTATCAGATCACTCAGTACATCATCAGGTAAATCAAAGTTATCACCGACAGCTATGCCAGTTTGGATCTTCCCTAACCACTCTTCTTGTGTTAGTTGGTAATCTGATGGGCGTATTACAAGTGCAATTTCGTCATCACCTAATTCATATGGCATACTATTTCCTCTCTGTGCAGTGGTGTAACTTATCTGTCTTAATTTCAATACGATCTAACTTAGTGCATTTACCTGACTCTTTAAGCCATTCTTCTGGTATAACCCTATGTGCCCATAAGAAACCATTCTTATCGCACCACTCGTAGTATCTAGACTTAGCACCTTTGTTTAACTTAGACTTAGCATTACTAAATACAAACCTAATGTCTATATCTGGATGTTGCCTAGCTATTTCAAGGTGCTTGCGGCGATCATCAGCTGTGAATAATCCTTTTGTTTCAATTATAATACCGTTATCTAATTCAAAGTCAGGCGTGTATGTGCGATACTTTAAATCTTCCCACTCTATCTTGAGCTTTTCGTAACGAACTTTCTTCTGCCGCTTAGTAAGAAAGAGAACGGCCTCATCTTCAAGGCCGCTCCTATATTTACTGGCACTATGCTTTCGCTTATAGTTCTTTGCCATCTTTTGTATCACCCAATAAAGTCTTAAGTTCTTTTAGCTTCATGCTACCTATAGCGTTAACACACTGTAAGGTATGGTTCAGTATGGTAGAGGCCTGTTGGTTAGTTTCAACAATCTTTACTACATCCTGCGCTTCTTTAGACATGTCGTCTGTTTCATACTCTGTTTCTTCAAGAGTTATTATAGCCATTAGTTTTCTTCCTTTAAATAAACATATTTTACTTGAGGTGGAGCTTTGCCGCCTGTATATACCTTTGAATCAATCTCTTGCAATTCAGGCCAGCACTTTTTTCTATGGTCACACCAGCTGCACGTCATGCTTAGCTTCATGTTACCACTAGGTTTCTTTCTAAAAGTCTCAGGTACAGCCTCAAAACATCGTTTAAAAGGCTCATCATTATTAATATAGTCAACAGTACCCTTTATGGATTGCATTACTTCATCAACGTTAGCTGTCTCTGCTGATACATACTTAAATTCACCATTGACTTTGTTGATTACCCACCAGCCACCTACTTTTTTGTTAGCAGCTTTAGCGTAACCTATGAGTTGTGCTACATAACCAAAGTCATCTTTTCTACTTAGATCTTCAAAACTAGAAAACTTTTGATCATACCCGTATGGTGTTGTAGATTTTACATCATCCATAGCGCCATCCAGAACCATGTCATACTCGCCTTTTATGGTGGTGTCACCCACCTGTAGCGTGACATCTGCGTTGTCATCAAAGGATACCCCAGCGGCACGTAGCACCCCTTTAAAGATAGCCTCAGTCCAGTCACCCATTAACATGTTCAGCATGAACGATGTAGGTTTCTCACAGTCATGGTCAGGATCATTCTTAGCAAACCATAGCTGACATCTAGGACGCCCAATATTAGACATACGTAAACGGAATTTGTCACGAGGCCCACTATTGAACTGCTTGTTGAGTGCAGCAGCCACATCAGTGGCTACTTGCTGTATTACTTCCTCGCTCATACTTGCTTTACCTTCTATAGCAGATCGCAGGAAGGAGTGTACAGATATTTCAGCAGGGTGGATCATTCAACAAACTCTTTAACTTCTACTATAGAGCCTACTAGTGCGGCATCTTCTGGAGATATAGATTCTGATGACATCTCATCAAACTTACTTTCTATGTAGTTGTTAGTACTTGTAACCCAATCAAGGAAAGAACGCAGTGTTTCACTATCGCCTGTTCCATAAGAAACTTTACCACCTAGTGATGGTACAATGATGGCATACTTACTACCTGATGCTAGTTCACGCTTATCATTTCCTAATTTAATAGTATGCTCGATAGGTGTTAGCTTCCTAGCTATAATCTGTGAAATAGCCGAATCAATAGCCTTTATAGATTCATTATTACGAACATCCATTACAAAGGGCATCTCTTCATTATAGTCCTTCAATACATTGCCTAATTCGTCTGTAGCTTTATCTAATGACACCATACCAAGGATTACTTTGACACGCTTAACACTACGGATGATTCCCTTCATTGATTCCGGCAATGATTCAAAGTCTTTAATGTAACCTGATGGACGCCCAAGATTAAACTTACCTGTAGTGTCTTTTAGATCAACATTAAGGTTAGCATGTAGTAATGTCTTATGCATCGTATTTGCTGGTTTATCGTATCGTTGCCACTGTTGCCGTTGTGAGAACAAACGAATAGTTATTGTCTTACTGTATACAATCTCTCCGTCAGGCATGGTTACCTTATAGGCACCAACAGGTACTTTGATATGCTCGTCACCTTCTTCATCGGTAACTGTCAAAGCTTGGTGTACTTGCGCTACACGAGCGAGTGTTGATTGTGATCCGCCGGATGTACTAATTCCCATTGCTTCTGCTAGGGACATACCTTCTACGGCTATTGTTACTTCATTACTCATATTATATTCCTTTATTTATGAGGTTTCTAGGGAAGGTAAGTTATACCTCTATACGTCTATTGTGTCAAGCCAATTCGGGCCTATTTTAGCCTCTAAAAGTAGAGGTACGTTCATCTTAACTTTGTAGTATTCATAGATGATATCGTTCAAGTCCATGTTCAAGGTATTTATAATAGCTATAACCTGAGCTTCTTCATAGGGATGTATGTCAATCACCATTGAGTCATGCACAGAGTTGACTACAAGTGAGCGCATAGATTGTAACCTACTCTCTAGCTCTAGTAATACTACAGGTACAACATCTCCTGTTGCAAATCCTTGGACAGGGTAATTCTTTATCATTGTAAAGTTGGTAGGCATACCATTAGGTCTTCTCTCTGTGTTAGGAAAGGCATACTGCCTACCGCCTACGTTAGTAATCTTTTGAAAGCGTATAGCCTCATCTCCTAGCTTCTTGTGCCATGCCGCTATACCTGTGTACTTCTTAATGAAGTGTTTGTAGTACGACGCCTCAGAAGGACTTCTACCGTACCCTGTAGCCCCGAAGAGAGGGGCAAAGGTGTGTGCCTTAGCATCTTGCCTAGAGGTAGGTTGACCTGCTTCTGTGATAATCCTAGCAGTGTAACTGTGTACGTCAAAACCTGTGGCTATCTCTTTCATGGCTGTATAATCTTGAGATAAAAATGCTGCAACACGAAATTCTAGCTGAGCAAAGTCTGCCTCCATGATTTTCCCACCATCCCAACGAGAAACAAACACCTTCTTAACAGGAAACGTACCACCTCTTGGCATGTTCTGCATGTTAGGGTTACGTCCGGAAAATCTACCAGTACTGGTAATGTGCTGAGTGAGAGCAACGTGTAGCACCCCATCATGTTTCGTATATACAGATATGCCTTCAACAAAACTAGAGAGGTAGCTACTGATAGCTGATAGACGTTTAAGATCCCCAAGAAAATCTACTGCACTATCCATGCCATTAGACTTAGCTGTAGACATAAGTTTGTCTAAGTTATCCTTGCCTGTACTAAAACCATTAGCGCTTACCCACTGTTTGCTAGGTGGCATAAAGCCTAGCCCTGCTAACTCGTTGGTCTTCTTGAGTTGATATCCTCTTGCCTCACATGGTTTACACTTGTTCGCCCTAGCAAACTTTGTTCCATCCTTCTTGATGCGATGGACACTACCAATACCATTACAATCAGGGCATGTAAAAGCTGTAGTCCTACGTACTTGTGTACTGTTAGCATTGACTGCATCTCTATACTCTTTGTCTGTCTTGGTGTGTTCGAATAGTATTACCCATTCTTTCTTATTGTTAACACGTTTACTGTACACTACCTCAGACATCTGCGCTGGGCTGTTAAGATTGATAGGAGTATCTCCCATAAGCTTACGCACCTTAGTCTGTAGACGCCCTTCTATGTCTACCTTCTCTTTCTCAAACTCCTTACGCACAGAGTCAAGAGCATCTAGGTCTACCTTGATACCAGAAGAATACATACGAGATAGGCACAGGCATACCTTAAATGTTATATCTCTAATATTGATAAGAGACTCACTTTCAGGCTTAGCGTAGTCACTCAGCTGATCTATGTATAAGTCTCGTGTCGTTGATAGGTCACACTCTAGATAGTATGTAAGTTCCTTTAATGGTATCTCATTAGTGTTGTAACCTTCCTTAAAGTATCTCTTTAGGGTGTCATCCTTCTGGCAATCTAGCTTACGCCTTATGGCACACTCACCTAAGCTCAGTGACTTCTTCTTAAAAGCACCAGTATATGTCATCTCTATATGGTTGCCTCTCATCAATACATACTCACCTAACATGGTATCATATATGTCGCCTGTATATGTAAATCCACTCTCCCATAGCCAAGGCATGTCATGCTGTCCATTGTGAACTATCAATACAGTTGTATCGTCCAACTTACTTTGTAGTGCCTTAGCCTGATGACCCTCCGAATCATTAGCCTCTAAGTGGTCAAAGTTATATATGTCTTGCTTACCTGATCTAACTTCTTGTATGCCTACCTGTACAAGCTTATTGCTTGCCTCAAAAGGATCGAGGTGCATCTTGCCACCTCTGTGTGTGACTGTGTTCTCTACATCAAGAACTAATTCCATAGTCTACTCCTTTCTATGCTAAGTACTGTGCCCTAGCTCCGTCTAATTCGCATGTAACTTTGCCATGCCATCCACCCTTAAGCTTATTCTTAGCTAAGATCAAGTACCTCTGAGAATCTACAGCATCATCCTCTGTCTGTTCCAGTACAGGATTCTTAGATATAAGTACCATCAGGTCAGCTTCTGCCGCCTTACCTGTCTTAGAACCTTCAAGCATAGATTGATCTACATTGATCTTACCTTCTGCATCTGCTGATAGCTGAGACATCCATATGATAGCACAGTTGTATTGCTTAGCTATGTTACGTGCATGTATTGCAGCGTTCTTAAGGTAAACATCTGACTTGTCACTACTCTTTACAGCAAACTTATCACCCATATCTAACACAACAATGTCAGGCTTGTATGCTTTGATGATAGCCTCAACCCATGACATATCCTTACCTGTACTGTCATAGAGTTCTATTTGCTCACGTACTGGTTCATACCTTGATGCGGCTAAGGCATAGTTACCCTTGACCTCTTCCATAGATAGAGACGATGCGGCACTGAGATAACGTGCCCCTACTCGTTCATAGGCTTCTTCATTACACAGTATCAAGCACTTAGCACCTTGAGATGCGAACCCATCAGGTGCGGCTATCGTTGATGCGTGAAAGCTAGTCTTACCTGTATTAGGACGGGCACCAACTATAATAAGATGTCCACCACTAATTCCCTCTACTCTACGTGCAAGGCTAGGTATGTTCCACTTCCATTGAGATTGTATATCGTTAGCCTTCAGTAGGTGATCAATAGATATATCACCAAACTCTAGCTTAAGGTTAGGTGTAAAGTCATCTTGATATGTATGCAATAGATTACGTACAGGCTCAAGGCTATCAATAGAACCATTAACATAATCGAACCCTATGTTAGCTAGTTTATTGCCTAATACCTGTTGAAACAATTTAGATAGCACTTCATCAGCTATAGCTTTGTTCATAGGTTCTTCACGCCCAACACGCTTAAACAAGTCATTGTATACCTGCTTGGTTGCAGTAGTCATGGTGCTATTGTTAGCAAAGAACAATGCCTCTAACTCTGAGGCTGTTAGTGTACGATCATATGTATTCATTGCATAGTCTAATGTCTGCTTAATCTTACGAACATCCTTACTGAACAATTCGTCTGGGCATCGTATACCCTTGTTGTTATCATAGAAATCTTTGTCCATCAAAGTTCTAATCAAAGCTAATTCCATCATTAGTTTTTATCCTTTATCTCAATGTCTCTGGGAAAGTATACCTCTACATGACAATTACAAGTAGGGCATGAAAGGTTAGTGACCATAGAATACTCTTCACAATCTTCACAATCATGATCACCACCCCATATTAGTTCGGCATTACAGTGCCAGCAATTCACTATTCATTCTCCTTATAGTTAAATTTACCTATAGTATCTAGCGGAGGCATTAAATTTTTACGTTTACAAAGCATTGCTTCCCAAGACGCAGGGAATAGATCGTACATCTTATCACTGATCTGATCGGCTACTACTCGTGATTCATATTGAGTATCAGGTGTACACCTAAGTTTACACATATCAGCAAAAGCATCGAGACTACCTGACCAATACCATTCAGTCATGGTGGACTGTGGCAATACCATACGGGCTTGCTCTGGGCATACTCCTGCCGCTATTAGTTTTCTATATATAGATAGAACGTATTCATCACACTCATGTACTTCATCCAGTATGCTAAGATCAGGAACTAAACTGTCTGTATATACACCCATATCAAATAGTGCATCTACTATATACTTTTCAGGCTCTTTCTCAAAGACATCTTTTACATGTTCGTATTCACCGTGAGCGTACATCTTATCTAACTCAAGCACTCCACTACTACCTTGCTTCTTATCTTCTGCTTTACCACGCCAAGCATCAGGCTCATAGAACTCAGGCTTACTATCCACATACCTACGGCTGATCTCATTCCAGCGTAGGAACTTATGCTTGACTAGCTGACGTGCCACAAAGATAGGTGCCTTGATGTGAAAGGATGCAAAGGCATGACCGAAGGGTGACATGTGCTTATGTTCCGCTAGGTACTTAATGAGATTCTTATCTCTATCACTTACAAGGGCAATCTTAGGTTGATCGCCTAGAGCTAGGTAGCCTATTGCATTACTATTCTTACCAAAGGATACCCTTGCAGCATTCACTACCGACAAATCTGATCCCATGTGGTCTATATATGTTGCTTCAATCATTTATCATCTCCTTTAGACGTGTTTGATCTGTTTCTAACTTATACTTTATGTCGTCGTCAAGACGTAAAGCCTTAACCTTCTTACCTGTCCATGCCTCTACCTCTTGCTTAAACGCTAACGTCTTACTCATGGCATCAGGGTCTAACGCTATGATAACCTTATAGAAATCTGCTATGTGTTCCATCTGCGCTGGGCTTAGTGACGTGCCAAGTATAGCTACGCCTGTTGTGTTAGGTGCAATCTGAGCTACAGCTATAGCACTGATGACATCCTCTACTACTATGCAAATCCCATTAGGTGTACCTAACACACGTTTATATACTGAAGCATTTCCTGTGTATCTAAACCATTTAGGTATAGCACCATCAAGCGCACGTCCTACTGCATCAATGACACAGCCCTTGTGCTTGATAGGAAACACTGCTCGTCTGTCCTTAACATCATACAGTATATCCTCATTAGTAAGATCCCATCGCTTAACGAACTTAGTAAGCAATCCATGCTCTAGTGTAGGGTTAACGACATACTCAGGGTATGGCATAGGTTCAAACTCCTTACGTACTGGTGCATCCCTGCCCTGCATACGCTTGCGTATCTCAAGAGCTGTCATACCTGTAGTCACAGCTCCTCGTATAGAGCAATCTAATTTGTAACAGTTATACATTACAAGGCCACCATCCTTAGATGCAGTAAAAGTATTCTTACCCCCACAGTTAGGGCAAGTAAGTCTTACTGTCTCACCTTCGCCTAAATCTAGGTTCTCTACGAATTTATTAGTGGGTATCATTTGTCTTTGTTCCTCTTTGATAATGCAGCAGTAGCTCCCTTAAGTGTGTTAACTAGGTAAGGCTTAACGCTTTGTGGATTACTGTGACCACTTACCTGCATGATCTCAAATGTTTCAACCCCTGCCTCAACCATTTCAGTTATGCCTGACCTACGTAAGTCTGCCGCAGTTATCGTATTGGGTAGCCCAGCGGCTTTCTTAACCTCATTGACTACCTTGTGTATATCTAATTCAGAATAGGCTGAGTACGCCCCATTACGAGGCCACACATTAGGCGCTACATATTTTTGGAAGCCAAAGTCATCCTTCTGTTGTCTAAGCATGACATTTAGTTTGTCGCTTATGGGCAGGTGAACGTCTGCTCTGCGCTTGCTTTGTTCTAAGTCCAATCGTTGGTTGTCTAAGTCTACATCAGACCACTGCAATAGACGCATGTCACCTACACGTTGTGCCCAATCGTATTGCATATGTACTATCAACCCAATGCTACGCCACTTCCATTGGCTATAGGCTGTGTCTAAGAATAGCTTAACCTGATCCTCTGACCATCGTACCTTACGTTGTTTCTCCTTAGTACGATCTAGTAGAGACACAGGGTTAGTCACCAATGCCTCATGCTTGATAGCTGTATTGAGTACAATACTCAGACAGGTAGCTACATAGTTAGCCTGACGTACACCTATAGTAGTTTGCCACAGGTCATACGCTACAGTGATGTGCTTGTATCTGAAGTCACGAAGTTTGATTTTACCTATAGACTTATTGTTATGCACTTTAGTAGCGCATAACTTTTTTAGGTTTGATGAGTAGTCACGTTGACTACGTGGGGTAAGTGCTAGGTACTTAGGGGTACGCATGTAGAAATCACAAGCATAGTCTATCGTACTAGTTTCCTTTAGTTCCATTAGTTAATCCTTATTTTTAATACTATAGTAGTCATATAAATCCAGTAGCTAGTCCGATAGCAATCACACCTATTATTATTTTCATAAGTATGACTACTAAACATTCAAAGTAATACTTCAATCATCTACTTCTTCATCAGAAGTGTCCTCAATAAGTTTATTGGCATATTTAGACATAGCAATACACGCATTATCAAAGCCCTGCTTTATACCATCATCAAAAACTTCAAAGTCAATATCTTCAGCCGATTTGTAAGCATCAGCTAAGCCATCAGCGTAGCCCTTGGAATAAACCTCCTCTACGTGTTCAACGCCTGACTCATAGCCTTGATCGTAGGCTTCTTGGAAGCCATCATCGTAGCCTTCTTCATAGCCTTCTTCTCTCCCGCTGTAGTAGCCATCATCGTAGCCTTCACCCCAGCCTTTATCATAGCCTTTATCAATAAGCACCCTATCCCTTTCGGCTAACGCAAAGCGTTTATCTTCATGGTTTTGTGCATCAAATTCTACACCCTCAGTAAAAGCCTCATCTATTTCCATATCTTTTTGTGCCAATAACTCTAGTAGCATTTGAAAAGAGTAGACGATACTATCTATGCTTTGTATTTGTACTGGTTTAGTCATTTGATAAGCCTCCTTCTATTACAACAAGTTTGGGTAGTTGTGATTTTTTATATATAGGTTTAATTAGTACATCATGTAAATCTGCATACATATCTGCATCATAATCTTTAAGATCCTTTATCGGAATTTCCGATGACACATAATAGTACTTACTAATAGGATTAGCTAAAATTCTTATAGGCCTCCACAATTCTAGTAAGTCTCTCATGGTGTTAGCACTACCCTCAGACCTACAGGTAGTAATGCGGTAGGTCATGGGTAGTTCTACTTCTGGTATGTGTAATCCACTGATACACAGTGCATATGGTGTGTTTGTCATTCTTCATTATCCCTTTTCAATAAAATTCATTACGATCATAGTCATGATGATCATCTTGGTCATCTTGCATGTCAAGCCTCCACTCTGCCAGCTCTCGCTCACTATGCTCTTGAAAGTATCTAAACTTATACTCCTCTGGAATATCTCCTAGATTCTCTACCTCAAGAGATACTTCAGTTCCACATTCGTCAAAACATATAGCTATCTTCATAATCTATACTCCTCCTTTAAAGGCCAAACATTACGTTGTGTAAGTCTGCAGGTTTACTAATATCTATCTTAAAATTTATATCTCTAAAGCTGTGGATCTTATTACCTTTATACAAAACTACTTCATCTATATCATCTAAATCTTCTTTTATCATAGTGGTTATTTTCCTAAGATACATAGCCTTTGCCCAAGCTATAGTTCTATGTTGATTGAAGGATAATGAAGTACAACCATCCTTGTAATTTATTTGATACGAATACTTACTACTCATGATGTTTCTCCTTTGTTGTGTTATCGGATTTTCCGACAACGGCTAAGTGTATGATATTATAAAATCTTTGAGGGTAGCATCATCGGCATTGCGATAGTACTCCCACATGTCATCCGCTACTAAGCGTCTGAGTACAGAATGATCTTGCTTATCAATCCAATCTATAATGATTTGTTCGACACGATCTTCTGTCTCTTTTGTATTGCCCATTATTCCCATGTGTCAATTAAAACTTTAACCTCTTGAAAGTCCTCAATATCTGTATCACTCTCATACGTGAATGAATGGTAGTATTCATCAAAAACATAATCAGAATTTTCGTAAGCAAGTTTTGTTAAGTAATCATTTGCCTGATCATCTGTCATATGGTAGAAGGCTTTGCGGTCTTTATCTGGCACTGTTATTTGAGGTCGCCATGTTTCAGTGCGAGTTATCTTTAAACTGTATGTATACATTTAATCATTTTCCTTTCTAGAAATTACCAAACTCTATAGCCTTTGCTATAACTTCATCATATCCAGTATCATTATTATGAGTAATATGCCCATTGCTTACATCAATAACATAGTGTCCGTTATCGAACTCATTTTTCCATTCTCGTGTGGGTGGCGATACACCTACAGATAACCCACCATCCACCTTGCTACATATGTGAGCTATTAGCCTAGCAGTAGCATAGCTAACATCCGACTTTCGCATGTTAGGTGCAGCACCCTTTACTAATTCAATTACAGTTTCGGGGCTACCTTGCCAGTGTAAGTATATGTAGCAAGGTGTAGTATTCCCAGTGTAATTGCTACTTATAACCTCAAGTGTTGCTCTGTTTCCCATTACGACACCCACTCAGTTAGTTCTACACCATCAGGTACAGTAATGCCGTCCACCTTGCCACATCCTTCAATCAACATAGAACTATACTGTTCAGTGAACAGAGGATCAGCTTGCTTGAGTGTCATGCCTTCTAACAAATCACGTATGTAACTGTCACCTATGTCAAAAGATCCATACGTATGGTCAGACTTAACAGCCACAAACCATCTAGCATATTGGTTCTTCTGTTCATTGCTCGGTATCTGGTACGTCTTAAGTAGTCGTACCTCAGTGTCACCGAATGCACCGAAGCCCTGCCATATAGCATAAGGCTTATCTTTAGTGCGTGATTTTCCTAGTAAGTTCTTAGTCATTTTGTTTTCTCCATTGTTGTGTTGTCGGAATTTCCGATAAGTAATTTATAAAGTATATCTTGTGTAGCGTTGGCCTGTAATAGGGTGACGCTTCCATGTAGATACAATAGCCCAGCCAAGAGAACGTAACTCCTGTATCCGTTTAGTTAAGCAAGGTATACTATACTCAACCATAGCCTCTCGTACAGTAATACCAGAGGTTTTCTTTAGGTGTTGCAATATCTTTGCATGCTGTGTTTTTTTAGTCATTGTTATTCTCCTTCAAGTGTTTTTCAGTTATTCTACAAGCCAAATTCCAAGCCATCATAGAGTATGTGTAAGCGACTATTCTCTCTTCGCTACTAAGACGATCTACAGTAGCTATAAAATCTTTCATACTATCTGGTGTATGTACTAGTGGTGAAGGTTCGATAGGGTTAGTCATTTTGTTTTCTCCGTTGTTGTGTTATCGGATTTTCCGACAACGTTATTAGATCCGTATACCATACCATCTAAAAAAATGTTAGCTGACTTGGCATTGTTTCGGTGCATCAGAATAGTAGCACCCTTATTAGTTGTGATGTTATAACCTCCATACCTTGTATCATAATTCATTTGAATGTCAAGGCCTTCCTGACTTCTTAGGAAAGCCACCCTGTCTCTCAGGGTAACTTGCTGTTCATCTTCATAGGTCATGATTCTATAGCACAAGCATTATCAACAATACCTTGCAGATCAGCTATAGCAGAGTCAATCTCAGTACGCTTGTACTTCACACCAGTAATAGCTGATGCCTTAGCCATAAGCTTAGTCTTAGTCAAACCACGACTAGGTTTTAGGCCTACTTTGATTAGTTTTAGTGCTGCCTTAAGGAAAGCCGCCTGTATTTCATCACGAGCAGGATTCAATATAGTAAAATGTGTATCTCTCATTTTGTTCCCTCTTGTTCAACCCAATTTTTGGCAATATTGGTTGCTCCACATTCTAAGCATTCGTTATGGTCAAACACCGAAATGATTGTGCCGTTTTCGTCCGCCCAAGCGTCCCATCCTATTTGATCACCACCGCAACATGCGCAAATGTATTTACTTAATGTCTTCATTTTGTATTCTCCGTTGTTGTGTTATCGGATTTTCCGACAACGTTTAATGTATCACTAACTTGACGCATGCCATCCCGTTTGTCAAGGGATCGGGTTCTGTTAGGCGATAGCATCTGTCTATGCCATACGCTACGCCATGCTTTATCAGTGCGACTATTCATTCTGTCACGTTTACTTACACCTAAGGGCATACTAGTACACCTCCACCACCTGCTTGCCATGCAAATGATATAAGTACTGATACTACTACCAATGTAAACATCATTAGAAATGATTTACGCATAGCTTTGCGCTGGGCTATTTCATTAGCTTTATTTTGATAAGTTTCTATAGTCATATATTTATTTTCTCCTTTCAAGAAGCTCTTCTTCACTTAATCTCTTACGCTCAAGCTCACGCCTTTTATAAGCATTAGCCCATGCAACGTTTTGCAGATGTTTTTCTTCACTTTCAAGGTAGACATCCATGCCTGCATTCCAGTTAGCATCCCATACAGCTTTGGCTGATTCACGATCAGCATGTATTGAGAGGGCATTGAAGTTGTTATCCGTTATGTAATATTTCATATTTATATTCTCCGTTGTTAGTGTTATCGGAAATTCCGACAACGTTTAGTGTTTGTGATAAGATACATTAGCTACATCAGGTGACCAACATGCACGACATGACCCACAGTTATTCTTTTGTGTGGGTGCAGGGCATACGTGTCCTACTGGTTCTTTGTGCTTATGTACTGTTGAGGTGTTAGCACCCTTTATAGGCCTATCATCAACCATAGGTGCAGACAAGCGCACAACTAAGTTTTTAGGCAATACACCATTATAAGATCTTACAATAGCTAACTCTCTTGTAGGTAGCCAGTGCTTAATATCGGGTGTCTTTTTAGCTACATCAATAATAGCTTTTAGTTGGTCTAGTGAATCTAGGTCACCGCTATCAAACCATCGGTGGTATTTTTCATTAGTCTTTATAGAAAACCTATTAATCTGAAACACGCAAGCGGCAACCCATTTATCAGGTGCATTAGCTATAAGAGCTACAGATTTTTCATAGTTTTTAGTCCAGCCTTGATTCACGCTAGGCCTAAACTTTTGTATACGTCTAGCATAGCAAGATTCACATACTGAGCCTTTAATATTAGCCAGCCTAGAACCTACCTTACAAGCAAAAGAGTCGCTTGAGAAGGCCGATCCGGGCATTTTTGTATTGTCATTGGTTAAACTAATGGTTTCTTTAGCCGCTTTAAGCGTCTTAAATTCAACAGTCATTTGTTATTCTCCTCAAGACCTTCAGTCTTTTCAATGGTGCGGCCTAAGTCCCAAGCAAGAGAATAAGTTTGAAAGACCCATCCAGCCCCGTACTTCTTGCCCCTATACATATTAGCAAACGCTGGACGAATAAAGTTGCCCTCTGCGTCCCTAAACTCAATGCAACTAATGTAATAACGTGGGTTGCCATTGCTGTCGTTTTTCAAACGTACTGCTTGGGCTTCAAGGTTGTTGATGTAGTTATTGTTTACTTTTGTCATGCTGTTATTCTCCGTTGTTGTGTTATCGGATATTCCGACAACGTATTCTGTTTCATTTGTTATATTGTAATACTACATTAGCACACTACATGCAGTATGTCAAGGGTTTGGAACATCAACATATAGTACAATAGCGCACCCCATAAATCGCACCCCATACTACTATGTAACTACTGTGAGAAATTATAAAATAATAAAATTATAAAATAATATTTTACTTATCGGAAATTCCGACAACGCAAAAAAAAGCCCCTACTTTTTACAGTAAGGGCTAGGGGTTATTACTTTTTATTCTTTGTGTTCAGTATCATCTTTTTATTCTTTTTAGTTGGTTCTGTTAATTCTAGTCCTGTTAATTCTTCAAGCACCTTAACAAAATCTAATTTATTAGCTTTTACAGTTTTAAATATAAAGTCTGCTAAATCTTTAGGCGTATGAAAATTTGGCACGGCGCCAAGTAAAGCAAAGTTTTCATTAGCTTCTGCTTTTTCATCGGCCGCTTTTTCTGCTATAGCTTTTGCTGTAGCTTTTTCTTTCGCTATTTTAGCTTTTTCTTTCGCTATTTTAGCTTCAGGATTAAGAAATTCTTTTGTCTTTTTACGAATTGAACTGACGCCCAAACTATCAAGTTTGCAATCCTTATTTAGTTTTTGAATAGTCACCCAATTTTCGGCTATAAATTTAGCATCACTTCTATCTTGCGGGGAAACGTTGGCAAAATCAGTACCAGCAATAAATTTACTAAACTTTATATTATTAGGATATAGCAAACGTAATTGAATTTGAATGTCTCCTAATTCTTTAAAAACGTCCAAAGTATCTTCTTGTAATAGCCAAAGCTTTTCATGAACCGATGCCCCGTGATTTGCTAATGATCTAGGCGTAAAAGTTTTGCCGCCAAAATCAATAGTGTAATCAACATTTGATACCGCTGTCTTAAGGTTTGATTTAGTCATTTTGTATTCTCCGATTGTTTGCCGTGATAAAAGCATCAAGGCTTGTTCCTATACTAGAAACTATTAATTAACCGATGTAAACCCCTAAACGAAAATAAATTTTAACTAGCTGGTGAACTGAATTGTGTCATCGGAAATTCCGACAACAGAAACAAACTTTTTTTTCATATATATAGTATACATATTCTCATAGTAGAATTGAAAGAACAAAAGTGGAACAAAAGTGGAACAATTAAGGGGTAAAGGTTTTTCTATATCAATACACCTGAAAAGAGCCAAAGGGCGTCTAGACATGCTTAAAACGGCGCTAAGGGATGTTCTACTTTTGTTCTACTAAATAGGTCAATATATGAATATGTTATAGTATAGTATTAAACTAATTATTTATTATGGTTTATCATTATACTATATTATTAGTTTAATATTAAATTACTAATAGGTAAATAATGTTGGCCTACTTATCGGAAATTCCGACAACGCAATTCTAGGGGTGTATCATTTTGATACGTCAATAGGGGATATGTATATTAGTACATAAAATTAGCAAATTCGCACACTTACCCCTAGACCTTTGTAAATCTGTAAACTTTTGGGTTATTCGGTTGGGTAATCCGTATTATATTTGTGCAATATCAAGGGCTTAGCTATATAAACACCCCTAAACCTACAGAAACACTCATAGAAGTGAGGGGGGCGGCGAGGCCACCCACCCCTAGAGGGATATACGTATATGTACTAACACACAGAAGTGGTTTTTGAAAGGGTAGCCCCTCGGCGTATACAAAGGAACACACCCTGAAAGGCTCCTAAAGTACATCACAAAGTGTTACAGAGTGTAACATAACGTTACTTAATGTCTTTTAGGGATTGACAGGGGTCTTTCTATGAGTATAACTGAGCGTAGCGAAACTTAGTTAAACTATAAGTTAAATATAAAGTTACAATAAAAAAGTATCTAACTATATAGTTTAACTAAGAGTGTGATATATCAGTATCTGGACTTAGGAAAAGTCTAACGTATAGTTAAACTATAGAGTTGACAAGTATTTCGTACTAGTATAGAATAGTTTCATAGACGTTAGGGTAATTTTCTTAACCAATAATAAAAGTTAAAGCTCTAAGTTTAACTAATGTACCGTAGACTATATGTATTTAGCCTTGTCTCTACTGAGTCTCCCTTTATCTTCTCTCCTTTAGTAGAAATACTAACTTATATAAAGTTTGCGGTACACTTTTATTACAAATAATGTATTGACAAAAATGACAAAACGAATAAAACTATACGCAAGTGAAAATGTACTAGAAGAGTTCTATAATGCTTTAGCATCTAATGACTCTCGTGCTATGCAACGTGTCCATATCCCCAAGAGTGATGTATTCTACGTCCGTACTGCCATAGAAGGCGACACTGGAGTAAGATATACTTTAGATAGGGTAGAGAGATCTATGTATCTAGAAGGAATGATAGCAAGAAGAGATGTACTTGACCCTGACAGGAAGAGAGACTGGGAATAATGACAAAGTTTGAAGATATAGACAAAGATAAAAGCGGCTCAATCGAGAAGAGTGAGTGGGACGCATTATTACTTGACGACAAACGTAGACAGATAGATGATGAGGACTCTAAAAGGGATCAGCAGCGTAAGATGGTTTGGTTTGCGCTCGTTGGTATGCTTATTTACCCTCTAACTATTATAATTACATCTATCGCTGGGCTAACAGAAGCTACTGGTGGTTTAACTTCTATTGCTGGTGTGTATTTTATCAGTGTTAGTGCAATCGTTGGTGCATTCTTTGGTTTTACTAATATTAAAAAGAAGGAAGACTTTTAATGCTAGGTATTATTAATAGTGTAGCAGGATTAGCTACAGCATTTATAGATGGCAAGACAGTTGTAAAGAAAGCTGAAGCTGAAACAAAGATGAAGATCGCTACTGGCGAGATTGATTGGGATATTGAAGCTATGAAGGCTACACAGAATAGCTGGAAGGATGAATGGATTACTTTATTGTTTAGTATTCCTTTGATCCTCGCATTCTGTGGACAGTGGGGCAATGATATAGTACATGCAGGGTTTGTAGCCTTAGAGATTATGCCAGATTGGTATCAATACTCTTTGGGTGGGATCGTTAGTGCCAGTATTGGTATGCGTGGCGTCAGTAAATACTTCGGGAAGAAATAATGAAAAGCAATTTTAACGAATGTCTACATATGTTATTAGATCACGAAGGGGGATTTGTAAATCATCCAAAAGATCCCGGTGGCATGACTAACCTTGGTGTTACTAAGAGAGTATATGACGAATGGATAGGCAGAGAGTCTACTGAAGAAGAAATGCGTGACTTAACTCCAGAAGAAGTAGGTCCAATATATAAGAAAAACTATTGGGATAGAGTTCAAGGAGATTTACTGCCTTCTGGTTTGGACTGGGCCTGTCTGGACTGGGCCGTTAATTCTGGATCGAGTAGACCTGCAAAAGCTGTGCAACGTGCAGTAGGTGCTACTGCTGATGGAGCTATTGGTCCTAATACATTAAGTCGTATTATGGAGAAAGATCCTAAGTATATTATAGACTATGTATATTCTGTACGTCAGGGTTTCTATGAAAGTCTTGATACGTATAAAACGTTTGGACGTGGTTGGACTAGACGAAACAAAGAAACACTAGAGCAAGCTCTACATATGATAGATAAATAGGAGTATAGTATGCCTAGCTCCCCTAATTACAAAAGAGACTATAAGAGAGAACGACAGCTTCAATCAACTCCAAAAGAGTTAAAGAAGAACGCTATGCGTAAAGCGGCCCGGTACAAGTTAGAAAAAGAAGGTGTAGTTAGTAAGTTTGACGGTAAAGATGTAGATCATAAGAATCGTAATCCTAATGATAACTCTCGTAGTAACTTGGTAGCTAAACCTAAATCAGTTAATAGAAGTTTTTCTCGTAAGGCTAATGCTAAGAAGTACGTAGGTGCTTCTAATCCTCCGACTCAAAAGAAGTATTCATAATGTCTGTAGAGTATCGTGGAGAAAAATTTAAAGGTTATAATAAACCTAAGCGAACTCCAGATCATCCAAAGAAGTCACACGTAGTTCTAGCCAAAGAAGGTAGCACTATTAAGATGATTAGATTTGGAGAGCAGGGTGCATCTACCGCAGGTAAACCAAAGGCTGGTGAGTCTGATAAGATGAAGAAAAAACGTGCGTCCTTTAAAGCAAGACACGGGAAAAATATAAAAAAAGGAAAACTCAGTGCAGCTTATTGGGCTGATAAAGTTAAATGGTAAATATATATAGGAAATAAAATTATGGCAACTACTACACTAACAGAAGGCATTGAAGCCTATCAAACAGACATTACTTTTGGTGATGGAATTGACGTAACGGGTACTGCTACAGTATCTGGTGCAACTACACTTGGATCTGCAGTAAACAGTCTCTTCGTTAGACACGTAGCTCACGTATCTGGTGTATCAATCAACTCAACTGCTGGTGACTCCCCAACTATTGGTACATTTGTACAACCAGCAAACACAATTATTACTGACATTAAAATCTTTTGTGTAACTGCACCTGTTTGTGGCAGTGGTGATATTGGTTACGAAGTAGGTACATCTTCTTCTGGTGCACAGATTGTAGCTACTCAGGCTGACGAAATCTTAGACGCTGGTACAACAGTTGTTGTAGGTAACGTAACTTTGACTGAATTAATTGTTCAGACTCAAGATGCCGCAACAGCACCAGCTTCTGTACAGTACACAGCAGCAGCACGTAACATCTTCTGTAACATTACTAACACTGTTAATGCTACAACTGCAGGTGCGTTTACTTTTGTAATTGAGTACGTACAAGTAGCATAATAAGATCGTCTGGTACTAACGTTAAAGTACTACGCCACAGGGTCTCATGACCCTATCTCGTTACGTTGTTTATGCAGATGGGATTTCGCTACC
>Ga0208814_1000436_pt1 | contig 26644 bp, 31 predicted proteins | sample MalvirAntarct_55_FD_184253 | JGI IMG/M metagenome (GOLD analysis project Ga0208814, IMG submission 184253) | Marine viral communities from the Global Malaspina Expedition - Malaspina viral metaG Antarct_55 (SPAdes) (version 2) | ecosystem: Environmental > Aquatic > Marine > Oceanic | place...
GATTTTTTATGACGCAGAACAGGGGCAATAACTTATGACTAAATAAATTAAAAAGATCTATAACTGTAAAATTTGATAATAAAATGTAGTAAATTTTTTTATCTTTATAATTATGATTTCAGAAGGACCAGATGGATCGGTGAATGGTTATTTTAAAAAGAAACTGATCGTTTCAAGACCTCTTGGCAATGGAAAAACTCTTGAAAAATATAAAAATGAAAGTGAATTTGTTTTAGTTCGGGCTTTGCACGAAGGAACACATCTATCTAAAATAAAGGACTTATCATATCTAACATTGAAGAATTTTAGATATATGGACCAAATTAAAGAACCAACCAAAGAAGATAAAGATTTTGTTCTATTCGCTTTGTTAATCTTAATTAAACTTAAAGTCGTAGAAGAGGACGGAGACCAAGAAGGTCTTCTAGTGATGGGGCGTAAAAAAACTAGACGAGACTCTGAAAGCCATTGAGGTCTATATTAACTGCAGGAACACCCTCATCAAGAGCATCTCCCTCATCTTCTGAATAATCAATATCAGAATCGTATTGATTGAATTCTAAAATTAAACCCTGAATGATTAATGCCCATTCTGTTTTATCTTTCTCTAACAAATATTCAGAAATCTCCTGAAGTTGATCGTCCATTTTATATATTTATAATATTTTTTTTATTTTAAATTAAATTCAAAATACCTTATATATAGGAGTGATTTCTATTCTGCCAATAAACCCTATCAGCTTCTGATACCTATACTACTTATTCACTAAAACTAAATTCTGTACTATATATAAGGTATTTTGAAATAAAATAAGGTATTATTGAAATAAATCCTTTGTATATTTCACACCACTAAATTCTAATTCTGGATCTTCTAACTCTTGGGCCATTAATTGATCTGATTTTTTTTTACTGTTTAGAAGATCTCCTACAATATCCATATTTGCTTTGACTTGCTGATCTACCCTGAAGATTATTGCCGAATTTAAATCGCATCGTGCAGAAGTCCCATCAGGTTCATGGATACTACAACGAATCCTTGTAAGAACTCTATCTATCGTATTGGTGAAAGTAATCTGCCCCTGAAATCCATTAAGGAAATCTCCATAGGGGTTCGCCTTATTTGTGATTGCTACAATTGGAAGAGTTACCCCAGAGGTTGTCCCTCCTAAAACTTGATTCTCTCCTATAATATCAGATCTAATTGTATAATAAGGTCTTAGGGTCTTACTGGGTAATCTTTTAGCAGTTATATTTACTGATTCCGCTGGACTGATTGTAATCGGTGGTAATATATATCTCGCACCTCTATCAGCGAAGGCAGGAGTCACGCCGACAGGGTTCAGAGGTTGATACAGTGATTGAGCCATAGAATTCATTTGATATTCTATAAGATCTCCTTCATCTACATTCGCATTCGTAGTAATTACATTGACATTATTTAAATCAGCATTCGCCCCTGATGCTTTCAATCTAACTTGCCTTGAAGAAGTAGTATCTGGATTGTGAAATTGTTCGTATCTATATCCCATAATCCCTATAAGACTTTCATCCCAAGAATCTTCAGGGACAACCCAGTCTTCAATAAATAAACCAGACATCGCATCCATAATCTTCCAAGGTTCAACATTAGCATTCATAGAAGTATAACTATTGATTGATGCTCCCGCCACCGCTCCGCTAAATCCTTCCACATAAGCCGCAATCTCTGGACTATAATTTGTGTAAAGGGGTCTTTTATTAATTTTATAACATTTATCACCTGCGTTTGGATTGACGGGGAGAACAGTTCCATTATTATTATATCCAGCATATCCCAAATTACCAACGACCTCTGCACTATGAAGATCCCTTATTTGAAATCTCTGTTGTTGATTATCATAATTGATTAGAGGACCATCTGCTCCAATATACATACCGAATTGATATTTATCTAATATATACAGTCTGTCCTCTGCCGCCTGACCGAACCTATATAGTTTGTTGTATCCATTTAATTTTCCCAGTCCATAAATGTTAGCATTACCATTATAAGGGAGAATCACGTGTGTTCCGTATGCGGTGAAATGATAATCAAAACCAAAATACCTACCGCCTCCAAACCCCAATTGATATTGAGGTTGTCCGACTGTTGCCGAAGCATTGCTGTGAAAGAAATGATTGGGTATTTTATCTCCTGTTTGACTGAACTGAAACCCTATTTTATATGCGGGTCCTTCCCCGTCAAGATTAGTTCGCACCTTTCTACCGAATCCATATGCTAACTGGGCGTAATCGGAAGTTAGGGTCGTTGAGAATAGTCCTGATCCATAATCTGTCTCTTGAACGTCCTTTGCTAATGAATCTACCGTATTTGGGTTATAATCAACGAATAATGGGAAGGACGTCTGGCTGGCACTAACTGCCCCATCATATAAATCATATCCCAATGCGGGGACTTGATCCACCCGAATATTTGTGCCAAAGTTCGCAGGACCATATCCAGTATCAACAAAATTGAAATTATCATATAAATTCATATGAAAAAACCTTGTATTATTCTCCCTAATTTTAAAACCATTCTGAAGATAATCTTGGAATAATTCTGGATAGACTGTCTGAGAATCAAAGAATTCCTTGAATTTTAATAGATTCGCATCAGTCCATTTTATATCGGTTACAAATACAGAATCACCTGAAGCATTCGGTGTTACAAAACTAGAAAGATATCCCGTGTCTGCAAAAATCCCATTTAACTTTTTCCCTGCTGTATATAATTCTGGTCGTTTTATTCCTATTGTCTGATACTGCGATAAATAACTGAAAGTTTCTGGGTAATTAGCAGCACCATCAACCCTCTTCCATTGATCGTAATAAGATCTCTCATAAGAATTAGCAGTTGCGACATTATATAGTTTATTAGCCTGTGTTTCACTCTTGAATGAAAATGTTTCTTTTCTATGAATCGTATCGGATACGTTGGAAGTGCTATATGTCAATGGTTCAAAATCTGTTCTCTGAATTAATTCTTCTGTTAATTGAACCGCAAGGTCTGTTGGTGAATTATAACCGGGATTCGCCTTCAATGTAATTAAATTCTTTATTTGTATATAATCACCGAAGGCGGCGGGATCTCGCTGTGCCTGTGCCTCTGCCGTCGAGAGACCACTGGTTATATCGGGAGGTAAAAACCTTCTTATAGCATCGGGCCCTCCAAATTTAAATGTAAACCGATTCTGGGTCGTTGTGCTCGCAATAGCATTCTCTGACATAGTTACAAATGAACCATTCACAGATACAACCGACGCCCCGACATTGAATCCGAGAAGAGGCGAAGCATTAAGAATCGGCATCGCAGATATAAGATCCCTTGTAGAGGAAGAGTGTGTAACCTGTAATATAGGAGAACCAAGAGTAGATGTACCAGAAACTGTTATTCTTGTATCCGAAGGGACGTCAAAGAAAGTCTGTTGTCTTGTGAAAAGTGTGAACCGACTTCCATCATTTTTTCCTGTAACTTTATATTCTGGATTTACTTTCTTTGGATTATTGCCCGCCCAATATTTAGTTGAAAGATCATCACTACACCGATTCAGAGGATTAGGAGGTCTCTGTGTCTGTCCCATATCACGGGTACCACCAGCGATAGATCCCCCATCTCTCCTTTCATTCTGGTTCCAGAAAACAGTAGTCCCTGAAGCAGTCCAACGTCTCGGTAAGAAAACATAATTATCTATATTCGCACATTTGTAAGGACTGACGACGAGATTAACTGTATCGTCTCTAATTTTGATATTCACAGTTTTATTAGAAGCATTTTGAAGGGCGTATTTATGAGGGAGTTCTTCATTTCTCCATAGATTCTCAAATTCAGTTACTTCAACATTTACAGACGCATTTAATTCCTGTCCTTTGATTTGGATTTGCCCTGATTCGGCACCAATTTCAGAAACATATGAAGAATGCACGCTGATGGTATCGCCGGCTTTAAGAACTAAACCTTGACCAACCTTGTTAGACCATTGAGAAGGATTTGTATTATTGTTTGCAATCCCTTCGTCTGATTGAGATCTTGGGCATTCTATCAGTGTAGTCTTGGTGAAAGTATTATCCATTTATTTTATGGATATAATAAAAAATGAAGTTAATGATATTAAATTTAATTGTTTAAGCAAAGCCCATCATAAACATTCCATCGCGGAGACTCGCTACCTTCATCACCTGTAACCAGCATCGCATCGTGGACGACCCCGGCATGGTGACACGCGTATCGTAGATTTCAATGCCACGAGAATTTACTCGTTCACCCTTATTAAGCCGATATGCGGTGTAGAAATATTTCTGGCGGAGATCACCCTGTGCCGAATAATCTTCAAAATTGACAGATCCAGAAGCACCATCAAGCGTCTGGGCTAACTGACCCTCACCGCGATATAAATCACGGGAGATATACGGTACTCGTCCCTCCGACTGGAAGACGTTGTGGTAATGACGAGCATCATTGGTTACGTCTATCGGGTAAAGGAAATTATCATTGTATTTTAGATTGGTCGTCACAGTGCCGACACCAGTAGTAGAGACAGTGGGTCCCTCAGCAACATATACATTTAGAAGGGTGTTCTCCTTGTCCGCCTCCGTGCCTGACGCAACCGTGCCACAGAATACTTTATTTACGATGCGACCAGCACCTCCTACATTCTGGATTAGACCACCAGAATATTCCGTTGCCGAGACAGTCCGCTTTACGAACTGATAATCTACATACTGGAAAGACATATTAGAATTCTGTTGACGATACTGCTCCATAAGGTCCTGGGGATAGAAAATGTAATCTGCGATTAACTGGCAATCACCACGGACAAGGACGGCGTCTTTGGTAATGGTCGCACCATTTGTTACACAAACACGCTCGGACTCGGCGGCCGTGCTACGTCTCGTAAAAGTTAAATGAATGGAAACCTGCTCCTCCATCATGAACAGAGGTAGCTGGTTGGTTTTCAGGAACGGGAAAAGGTCGGCTAACAGAACCGAATAAGTGGGTTTGTTTACCTCAGACTGATAATCATAAACTGTTCGGCTGGGGAAGGGGCTAGTATCTTTCAGTGGGACGTGGTGTGCGTCAGAATCAGCACCAGCAAGTAAGAGACCCTTGCCGTTATCAATCTGAATAGATTTTGCCTCAGTAAGACTCTCTACATTCAGAGCACCATTTGAAGCATTCTGGTAGGGTTCTGCACGCCCGGTAAGAGTAGGGGCAATTGTCATCATGCGACCAGAAATAACGCCCTCACGTTCCTTAATAGCATCCGGAGGTAGGAAGGTCGTTTCATATGCAGCGAAATGATTGTAATCTTCAATTTCACAGACTGTCTTTGTGCCAACACGCAGAGCGGCACGCTGGATTAGAGAATGAACACCTACACCAGCCGGGAAAAAGGCACGATCATTTTCTGAAGGTCCTACTGTTCCATCAGTAGAGAATGTGATACGGGAATTTGAATGGAGAATACCTTTATTGTCTAGAACGAACCGAGCTTCGGATTCAGAGAAAATAACAGGATCGAGTATATCAGTAGTGACATTGATTGCAGTATCAGTAGCTACAGTTCCTATGCGGACGAGGTCTGGGATTTGGGAGGACTGAGGCATTGGCTGAGAAGCTGAGGGTTCCATATTGTTTATGATATGGAAAATATAAAAAAGTAAAGGGCATTTTAAAATATGGATTTATAAGACTGTCTGCAACAGCAAATCTAATTAATGTGGAATAATAATTAGACAACTAGAATTGTACTACGTTATATAAATTTAGGGTAATCGTGTGATAGAAATTTTAGGGAAAAATATACAATTCTGATATTTATCTGCTGTCCTTCTTTTACTAGCGATATCAAAAATTATATGTTTAGATAATTTAAGTTCAGTTGATATATCTTCTAATGTAATGAATTGTTTATTAAATACTTCTTCTTCTTTTAGTATGATAACACACGACCATTTATTAGTTTTAGACTTCATTGAAGATATATAATATTACTGGTCATTGTTTAAGTTGTTTTACAATCAATTACTTCATCACTTGTATGGAACCACCCGAGGATACAACCGTCTGGCGAGAATGGACGAACAGGAAGACCGCATTAGGATTATCGCTCGTAAGTCTTAGCTGAAGCTGCACACCGAACGGCACCTGGGAAAAGTCTAAACCGCTGTTGCTAATACCATCATACGATACACCAATGCCGTATGCAGAGCCACCATCAATAATATCTTTCGCCTGTGCGAAGTTCGCACCATAATCAATATTACGGAAAGCCGAAGGAACGACCGAAGTGCGAGCAATCTTCGCAAAGTTCATTACAGCATTCATATAATTACGAACAATCTGGGCGTCAACAGTTTCATTATCACGACCAGCCTGATCTTTCTGGAGAGTATCAATATTGTATTCCAGAGGTACACGCTCACCCGCACGGGTGAAAACAAGTTGTTCTATCTGTGCTCGGCTGCCGTCACTGTTGGAGAAACCAAGAGTCCCAAGTCCGTCTCGGGTTAGAGAATTAATATGCGAAGAAGGAACAACATTCATAAAAGCACCTAGAACAGATTTTAGACCAAGGTTGAAATTCAGGACAGCATTCGCCGAGTTGATAGTGTTGTAATAGGAACTAATGGAATTGTAGACGAACGTGTTGGTGGATTGAGGCTGGAAATCCGCATCTGGACGCTGAACCTCACAAATCAGACGAACGTTGGATAATTCATAATAAGCATCAAGTAATTTAGTAGGAGAGTTGTCCGAAGAAAATAAAACATTCTGGTCCGGAGATAACTGAATTTCAATCATTAGACCACCGACACCCCAATCATCCGATAGTGGAATTGGTTCCTGTCCCATAAAGAGTCCAGAAACTAGAGGGATGCAGAAAGAGTTCGGCGAAGTCCCTCCAGAAGCAGATGCTCCCTGGGTGTTCGTAATGACGCCTAACTGCTGGGCTTTGAAATTAGGGAACCGAAGAGCAGTCTCGTATGCGTGACAGGCGAAGTCATGCTGAGACTGGGTTACGCTGAGGTAGGAGGACATCATGCGGTTGTGGTGGTTAATTGTTTCTATGGTCTGCGAAGAACGCTGGCTAAAAATAGAAAGAGTATCAATTACAGAGTAGACACCTAGGCGTTCATTCATACGGATTCCATCAGTCTCTAATGGAATAGTAGTATCATTCTTTTTTACAGTGAATTCGCCAACAAGACGAACCGAACCAGGGACAATAAAACGATCCTGTGCTCCAATCAGGAGCTGAATCGTCGGCTGTCCGTTCTTGTAGGATAAGGTTCCATTTGATGTTATATTGGACGGAGTGATCTCTAAATGCTGGTTTGACATACTTTATAAAGAATATAGAAATTAATTTTAGGACTATTTTAAAAAAATAAAATAGATATATAAATGGTCGCAGTCGTAATAAAACAGAGTAATAAACCTGGGAAAAAATTGATGGCAATCTTTACAAGGGATAATGGAAGAAAAAAAACAACACATTTTGGAAGTTCTGGGATGGATGATTTTACAATCAAGAAAGATAAAGAACAAAGGAAAAGATATAGATCTAGACATAAAAAAGATTTATCTACTGGGGATTATACAAGAGCGGGTTATTTATCGTGGTATATACTATGGGGAGATTCAACTAGTCGTAGAGAAAATATAGCAAGTTATAAGAGAAGATTTAATTTGAAATAAATTTAACCAATATGTTGTAGTGGGTTGTGAGACATGTTTGATAGGATACCGAACTGGGCGAACGCCGGAGGAGCCTGCTGCGGAGGAGGGTTAGAAGGTGGAGCATCCTTCGCATCTGTTGATTTTTCTTTTACATCCGCATCAATTGAAGCGAGAGTGGAGGTCGTGGCAGCGGCAACATTCGCAGCGGCGGCGATAGGGGCAAGTGCTCCCCCAGTAAAGACTGCTGCTACGTCTAAGAGTCCCGCTCCAATTGTAGCAATATTACCTATATCCTGACCGAGATTCTGTTTCACAGTATTTCCTTGTGCGTCTTTTGTATTAAATATATTTCCTGTATTCCAGAGATTATCAAAATCCTGAAGAGTCGCCATCCCTGCGGAAGCAACCCCAATACCAGTTGCCCCTACCTTCGCAAACCCTTCAGCGAGTTCCCCACCCCCACCAGCAACAGATAAAACATTACCAACTATCCCTTCAAGACCTCCTGCCGCTTTAGCAGCAACTGCCCCTTCCCCGAATAATTTAGTTCCTTCTCCTGCCGCCTGAAGACTTCTGAAACCCTCTGAAGCTGCTTGACCCACGGTCCCACCTCCTCTTAAACTGGAGACTACTTCGGCACCTGCTCCACCAATTCCTTTTACAGCAGTTCCTATTTTAGGGACGGAAGCCGCACTGGATTCAGCATCACTTTTAAGATCTGAATCTTCTTTACCTGTATCTAATTTCTGTAAGGTTCTAAAAGCGGTTTTAGAGTTCTTCCAGTTCGCCTGACGGACCTCATTCATATCGTAAGCGTGCTGACTCAATTGCGTCTGCTGTGCGAATGCTTGCTGGTGTGCTCCATAAAAGTCTGACATTATTTATAATTAATAATATATATAATTTTTATTCAGGCGAATTTAAAATTTTAGATCCTTCAGCAATTAGAGTTTCAAAGTTTCTATATGCTTTCGGTGGATTCGATTGGAAGTCCATATGAAGGAAGTCGTAGCGGTTAGGCGTCGCCTGTGCATATATCTTCAACCAATTATCTCCTCCTCCAAACACGTCCCCATACTCTTCTGCCATCTTCCCTAATTCTTTCTGGTTGGGGAAAGGGGATCCTACAATTACATTCGTAGCATTCTGCCTAATGATAGGAGAACACGCCCTAAAATTCTGCGATGAAATCACTAATAGTTTTATATTGAAATGCCGGAAACGAGAACATAAGTGATTGATCTTTGCTTCCCGTCTAATTGAACCCAAGCAATCATCAAGAACAACTGCAATTTCAGGTTGATCTTCTTTATCAAAAGATTTCTGTGTCTTTACGATCCCATCTACAATTGCGTCGTCATAATGATCGTGCGTATCAAATGCCTTACGGAGGAATCTGGATGTGATATCGTTGGCAATTGTATTACTTATGATTGTTGTATTATCAAACCGATTCTGCCCATCGTAAAAATTATCATTTAATAGCATATTAGAAATTAGTGTGCTCTTTCCTGTGCGGACAGGTGAAACTAATAAAACTAATGCTCCACCACCGAAGCCGTCAACCTGAGGAAGGTTGGGATGAAGTGGTGGATTATTAGTTGGGACAGGTTCGGGATCTTTAACTGGGATGACTCTGGGTCCGTGGCTAGCTTTGCTGTCCATATTTATAGCAACAACATACATAATATTTTACTTTTAATAATTTTTAAATGAAGCATTGAGCCCAAGGATCGTTCTTCAATGCCGTATTTATTTCACGGAATACCTTGGCATCGTGAACTGCTTTCGCATTTGCCTTCTTCTTGACTTCTTTTCTCTGTTTCCGTAGGACCTCTACCCTATTCACAGATTGCTCTACCGCTCTTGCGACCGCATCATCCAGATCTTCCTGTGAATATCCTTTCTCAACAACAACTGGTTTTTCTACAATTTGAACTTTTGGCACAAGTCTTTCTTCGTCATCATCAATAGGTGTCTCTAATTTCTTCCTTAGTTTTTTACGTTCCCTTTCACGAACAGCCTCAACGAGATCTTTATCAGATTTATCCTTTGCATTTTTTTCTTCCTTTTCTAATTTCTTGCGAGCCCTAGTCTCCTTCGCCTTCTCTCTGCCCCTTGCTAATCTCTCAAGTTGTTCGGCAGAAGCAGGTCCTCTTTTCTTTCTGGTTTGTTTCGTTTTCTTTGTTTGTCGCTCTGCGCTATCTTCCAAATTAAGTTGAGGTTCTTTCATAGATTCGGGATCTAAAATTGTTTTTACCTTGGGCAATGGATGCGAGAAGATCTCTTCTTGAGGAATCTTTTTACGTTTCACAGGCATCGGCACAAGTTCTTCTTCTTCTTCTTCCCCTTGCTGCTCCGCATGTTCTTCTTCATATGAAATTTCATCACGCTCTTCTATATCCATCTGCTCTTGGATAATTTCATTTGTCTGCGTTAGCGTGGGCTGGGGTTCTTCGGGAGGAGGAGGCATAACAACATCTGCGAGATAATCAGTCATTTATATTTATATTATAAAATTATTTTATGACTAACTTTTAAAAATTAATGATTAACTTGTATTAAATATCAGCTATTTACTTCCTTTTGCGGATATGGAATACGATCTGTGTGTCCCCAGTCAATGAAGCAGTCTCTTTTTCAAATGGATCTACTATCTGAACCTGAAGACTATTCAATAGAATAGGATTAGGATTATTTAATTTGATATATGTCTTTTCCCCTGGTTCAAAGTATAGAGCACCATATTCTCTACCATCATTGGAGAACTGGGGCACTTGATAAATGATTTTAGAAAGTCCTGCCTGTGCTCCATTGAATGATTTGTGTGTGAGACCTGGGAGCCGAATGAAACTAGATAGGGCTGTCTTTTCTAAGGAGAAGACACTCGTGAAGGCAACAACAAGTCCATCGTCACCTGTGGTATATCCTACACCAGATTTACTACTGATGATTGCTCTATCAGGGAAACCTAGACGACCAGACATATCAGGGAATTTTTGTCCTTTGATTAATGTATCAAGTGGATCAGCTGAAAATTTATTCATTGTAATTATGTGGGCGTAATCTACTCCATCTGCCGTATTCATCCCTGCGAAAACGAAAGGTCCGAATGGTGCCGCCTGTTGGCTATTCAATTTCAGATAAGAACCATCACATTTAAATACTGCCGATTGTAATGCATCTGATGCTAATTGTCGGTCTCCTCTGAGATGGATAAAATCTAATTCAGATAAACCATCTACTGCTTCATTTGAAAACATATCATCTCCAGGATAATATCCTGCCGCTGATGGAGGACTTGCTAGATAGGTTGGTGAATCATAAGAAGTATCTGTCCCTATATAATTACTATTAAAATCTGTTATTGTGACAGAACCTGCCCCTAAATTTATCATAGGATAAAGAGCATAGGAGGTTGATCCAATTGGAGAGAAGGTCTTACCGACTGCCCCTGCCGAGGAAAGGTTTGAACCCACTATCTGGTGATAGACTACCGCCGCCTTCGCTCCAGGAGCCGCTGCGACCCTGAAGAACAATCTAATTTCGTCCCCAAATGCTTCAAATTTAATCGCATCATATGTAGCATAGAATTCTGCCTTTGTCATTTTATCGCCCGTTACACTTCCCCCCGAAGACCAATATTCTAATTCTTGCATTCTGCTTACAAGGCCAGTCGCACCCTCCACAGCGACCCTTTGTGCGATTGTGATCTCGTCTAAGTGGTCTAGCATAAATACATAATCATAGGTTTCAGAAGGTCCTCTAATGAATGTATTTCCATTATAGGTAAGAACTTTACCATCATTGAATCTATTCCCTGTAGTATTATTATCTAAATTATAGATCCCGTTGTATCTGGTGTTTTTCTCTACAAGTGTAGAACTGGCATTTGTTGATGCTCTGGTCGGATCTTCAAATTGAATCTGGGGCCGAGATAATCCAACAGCGAATGGAGCAGTAGAAGCATTCCCAACCTCTACAATAAATTCACCTTCATTCAGACAGAGAGGTCGTCCAGTAAGAATCCCTACACAAGAAGCATTTTGAAAACCAGTTCCGGCTGCCCCTGTTCTTAAGAATACACCAGTCCCTGGCGTCCAAGTAAAAGCATCACTAGGTTTAATCGCATCAACATTATCAACGAGACCCTTTCTGTAAGTAGAAGGATTGGCAAGATTAAAGACTGGTTGATCTACTAATGATGCCGAGACATCTGTGGTACTCTTGCCCCTATCTGTGAATCCAATTTTAACACCTTCTTCTTGAAATGCTGCATTAGGATTCATTATCACCGAAGCATTTCCATAGATTCTAGGATCATCATATTGGGCATTAAAATCTTTTGTTAATTGATCCACATAACTCTCAATGCTGTATGTTCCCTTTTTAGGTTTAATAGTTCTTGAGATTGATGTGATTTCATTATATTCATTTCCAGGTTCAAGGACATTTGGATCTAATCCGAAGTAATGACAGAAGAAGGATTTTACCCCTACAGTTATATTTCCGGTTCTTTGAATCTTAACACTATCCACAGCTATTTCTGAATCACTTTCAATTTCAATTGGAGAACGAAAGAAGTTCTGAAAGTTGGAGGGACGCTGATTGGTAGATTGGAGTTCGTCTTCATTGAGGCGAGAAGTAGCAATAATCAATGACATATTTTATAAAGGTAACATATAAAATATTTTATGTGTTAAAATTAAAAAATGAATAACGCAGCAGTTCAAAGAAACAAGAAAAAACCAGAACGTAAAATGAAAGATTGTGAATCTTCTGTTTGCGGTGAAACACAATTCAAAATAATAGAGTCTGTTGAAAAGAATAAAAAAATAAAACCAAAGGAAGTCTTTGGTAAAGATTATAATAAAAAAACTAAGAAACAAAAGAAGTCCTATTAATAATGTAGTAGTTATTAATACAATTATAGTATATGTTAGTTCTTACATATTAATATGTTGAAAGTAACATAATATGTTAGTTTTGTAAAAGTGAAAACAAAGAAGTATATTGGAATTAGTGAAAAGCAAATAGAGTTCTCAATAAATGGAAATCTAAAAGTAACATATTATGTTTGTTTTAACATATTATGTTCGTTTTAACATAATACTTAAAAATAAAATATATGTTTAATATAAAATGAATGCTACTGAAGTAAATAAATTATGCGAAGCCATGATTAAATTTAATATGATTCCTTCCAAAAGAGTATCTCAAAAAGATAAAGATTTTTATTCTAATATGAGGAGATCTCTTAAGAATAATAAACAAACTAAAACAGATATGATCCTTCGGTTATGTATGTCTCTTATAAACGATAGTAATCAAATTAATGACGAAACAAGTGAACATAGCAAAGAATTCACAGATATTTATAATTGTTATGAAGCAGATTCGGTAGAAGATCTTGTAGTACGCCTACACCAAATAAATAGGGAAAGTGAAGAGAATAGAAGTAAAGTCTGTGAAGAAAAGTATAAGGAAAAAATAGAGTATGAAACAGTAATCAGTATGAAGAATGAGGAAATCTTAAAATTGAATTCTCGTGTAAGAGAATTGACTGTAAAGAATCAAACACTGGAAAAAAGGAATAGTGATCTTATTGATAAATATGATAGTGATTCAGAAGAAGAAATAGAAACAAATTATTATGATGATTGCCAGCTACCAGTGGTGAAGGCGCAGCAGGAAGCTGAAGATGAAGATGATTCTGAAATTGATTGGAGTAAATTGAAATTAGACGATGGTCAGCCTATATCACCCCCTAGTATTGCAAAAGAAGTTGAAGACGAAGAAGAACAAAAATGCGCAAAATGGCTTCAGAATTTAGAAAGAGAAAATGAAGAAAAGGTAAATAAGAAGAGGGCATATATGGACGCGAAATATGGCCAGCGATAGCAGCGGCGGTTATATTAAGTTCTTCCTCCGTAGGTGAGCGGTTATATTAAGTTCTTCCTCCGTAGGTGAGCGGTTATATTAAGTTTTCATAAGCTTCACGGACTCTCTTAAAGTCTTCGGCGTCTCCTCCTTTATCTGGATGCGTCTTCAATGCTTTCTCTCTGAATGCTTGTTTTATATCTTCATCACTTGCAGACCTCTTCAATCCTAGAACAGAATAATTTTCATTGACCTCCAAGTCTGTTTGTGCCACTCCAGGAGCACCACCATCATCATGCGACGGGAAATCATCTTCAAATGGATTACTATAAAAATTACTATCATCATACCAAGTTTCTTCTTTATGAAAATATTTCCAATATTGCTCTCCTTCATAATAATCCGGCAAAGGTATTTCTTCTTCTACTGTATCACCAACTAATTGAACGTGCGACCACATTAAGGGATACGCCGAACATTTCATAAATAAACATACATTTAATTTTATCTTTAATAATCAAATTTAAATTTCTATGTTTTAAAATAAATGATACAATTCTTACTTCCGATTATTCAGGATATTATCGGGCAACCTCCGCACACACCCTCGGGGGGAGCCGACTCGCCATATGATACAAATGGTTGCTGTGTTTCTTGCGGATATACTTGGTGTCCTGATTTAAATACATGTGTAAGAATATGGGAAACATACTGCAAAAGTTTAGAAGAAGGACATTGATTTTATTTTCTATGTTTTTAAAATAAATGCTCTCAAATAAAAATAAGTTCAATAAGAAATATGGATTTAAACAAGATGCTCCTCATAGTAAAGCAGAAATCTCTAGACTTACAAAGATACCTGTCTCTATTCTTGATAAGGTATATTATAGAGGAAAAGGTGCTCACCGATCTAATCCGCAGTCGGTGCGAAGTGTCTCTGACGGTAAAAAGCGAGGGGGGAAAAGTCTCAGAGGGAAAATGACGGCGGAGCAATGGGGATACGCTCGTATCTACTCCTTCGTAATGAAACAGAGCGGCACTTGGGGCAAGGCAGACAAAGATCTAGCAGACAAGGTTAGACAGGGTGGCGCTTAAGCGGTAAGCGAGAAAATAACAGCATTGTATTTATGTTCTAATGCTTTCCATCTATTATTCATTAGGAAGGGAATTGCAGTACATCCTTTACCTTTATTGGCATCAAAGACATCATCAATACAAAGTAGAGAATAATCATTACCTTTTTTATATACCTCTTTTACCATATCCAGATGACTTTTCCAACTATTTTCATTTGTGATTTCTGTCTCCAAGATCTCCTTATATTTATCTTTTCTTTTTTGTGAATGCATATTGTGATAATAATCAAATCCATCTAAATATAAATAATCAAACTTCTCAATTGTTTTCAAGTAGTCTTCTCCCTTCATTGTGATAGCTTCATAATTTTTAAAATCTAATTTCTCTGCTTCCTTATGAACATTTGCGGAACATTCGGGATCCATATCAACAGAGATTAATTTCATATTATGTTTCTTACATAATTCCATGAAAAAGCCTGTGCTATTCTGGCCATCCATATGTTCTCTTACAGAACCAACTTCAATAATTACTTGTCCAGAAAGTAATGGATTTTTAAGGATATGTTCTTCTAAAAGTTTGTGTCCGTGATAGCCAGTTTCATTCGCCATTTATCTTAAATAAAGATTTTAAATTTAAATATAAAAATTAAAATTAAGGCATATCTGATTCTGGTTCTGGTTCTGGTTCTGGTTCCGGTTCTGGTGGAGATGTCATAGGGTCCGGATCTACTTTCGGTCTCTCTTCAACGTCTCCCTGAAAAGGTTTTATTTCTCTCAAACCATTCACAATAATCGGTTTCCTAATATTTTTATATTTCCCTTCAAACTTTTTATTAAACATCTGGATTACATCCATATCAATAGAAGGAGAACTCTCCATTAAATTATCATATTCGCTTCTCATTACTTTTAAGAAATCTCTACAAGGCTTTCTCTTATTCTTGTGAAGACTTAATTCAATTTCAATATTCCGACTTAACTTCGCCCAAGCCAGGGCACTAATCCTATGTCCCTCAAACACTTCAGAATATCTTAAGAAACTTAGAAGAGTTCCTAATATTCCACAGAATAAATTAAGACTCCCAACTCCTGCACTGAATCCTTGTTTGTAATCTTGAGGAACATAACTCTCGGTTGCGAAGTTCGCTGTTCCTGTCAGAGTCGATAAAACAATAATCGGTATCTGAAAGTTATGATATTTCTTTTTATATTTTCTCTGTGAATAACTATGTAAATATTGATAACAGAGAGCGACCTCTCCCCACTCTGAGAGTAAATTTTCTATTTCTGGGGACCACTTCTCAATATCGTCGGGAATGGTAAGTCCAGCTCTCGGAGTAATAAGATCCATCTTTTAAAATTATACATATAAAAAAATAATCATTATAAAATTATAAAATGAAAGAAGTCTGCATTTTCGGAAATGGTAAATCTCTTGAATCTTTTGAATTTAATAAAATTGATAGAGAGAAGTATGATGTGATTGGAACCGGGATGGCTTTCAGGCATTGGCAGAAGATTGATTGGTTTCCGAATATCTATGTGAATGTTGATACTGTGGTATGCGAGAATCCAGAAGTAATTGATTTCGTAAAAGAAGAGAAGTGTGATTTCTATGTTGTCAGCAAAGTTATGCTCGCGAAAGAACCAAAGCTCAATCGGGATAAAGTTTTCTTCTTAGAAGATCTTCTTCAATTCCCTGCGTGTTCTTTTAGATTCGTGAGGAACTGGTGTAGTGGATCAGCAGCGGTAGTTGCTTCATTAGATAGATACAGGAAATTACATCTCTTTGGATTTGATTGCGATTATGTTGAATTTCTCCCTGAATGTAAAAAAAATGCTGATGGTAGCCTTACAATTGAAACTACCCCTGATGAAAACCCTAATTACTTCTTCAATGATTACCAGCGAGAGGGTGATAATTATAATGTACCAAATGGACAGACTGTTCATATGAAAAGTTGGGAAGAGTTAAGTTACATTATTAAATTTATCAACTCGATGTACCCAGAATTTCAAGTTGAAGCAACTAATTACAATTCAAAGACCTCTATCTCAAAGTGGATTGATACTAAAATGATTGGTGATTTTTGGAAAGAAGACTAGCCTCGTCTAATATTACAAGCACGACACAAAACATTCCTAATAAAACCCGTAGAGTGGTTGTGATCCAATGTTCTTCCATCAGCCGATAATCCATCAGTCAATTTAATCCCACAATTTTCACATTCCTCACAAGTAATATAAAATAAATAAATAGAATCCCAGTCCTCGCCTTCCCTTAATTTCATTCCCATAGACTTCCAGCTTGATTTTCTCCCTATGTGTATGTTTCTTTTATTCCAACGTGATCTACATTTTATTGCTTCATTTTTATCTTTATAAGGCATTATTAATATTAACATAATAATATTACCTAATATAACTATCAAATTTATTTTAAAATTTTTAGTCTCAAGTTATTATATAACTATAATTATAAAAATCAATGTCATTTTGGAGCAGCGAAGATAAAATACCAATATCGCAAACTAAAGTCTCTATTCCAGCCCAGCACGGGCTTCAGTATTCACCTGGCCAAAAATGCGAGTTCCATTTACCTGCCGGTGTCGGCTTCTTCCAGCCGAAAGAATCTTACCTGAATCTTTCTGTGAAGTTGTCCAAAGATGCCACCGCAGATCCTACCCGCCTTCAGTTAGATGCAGAGACTGGACTACAGATTCTATTAAAGGATGTTCGTGTATATTCGGGTGGAGCGGGTCGCCAACTTTTAGAGGAATACCAGAATTACAATGTCCTAACTGCCCTGAAGTATGATTATGAAAGTAATGATACGCTACGGGCAAAACGTGCCCTAACGGAGGGAGCAACTGTATTCAGTGAGAAGGCACGTTCGGATCACGGAATGGAGAACAGCCAGCAGAACAATCTTGACGAGAATCCTTATTTCAAACCTGTCCCTGCTTCGGCTTCATACAGCACAGCTTGGACTGATGAAGAGTACAAAGAGGTCAAAGCACTTCTCCCTCTCAATACAGGAATCTTCACAAATGAAAAGATCTTCCCGATTGCGATGACCGAAGGTTTAATTGTAGAAATTATTTTTGAGGATGTCCGTAAGGTTTTCAGAACTTTAGAACAGGGCAACAAGAATCGGTACTTGAATGCGAATCCTGTATTTATGAGCACCAATGGCTCAAACCTGGCTCCGGATTATCCCAAAGCAGACAATGCTTCCAAGTTCCAGGAATTCTTCGTACGCCGAGACAATTGCCAGGGTTGGTCTGGAGACATTAAATCCTTTCCGTTCTGTGTGGGTGAAGAAGTTCGGTTTATGAATGCTTCTTCGGGAGTTGATAATCCGTCTGTTGCGAATGGTTCTACGACGCTCAAGATTGAGCGTATTGAATACATTACGGGAACAACCAATGCGATCAAGGTTCGGCTCAATGGTTCGTATCGCCCAACCTTTGCGATGGATGCTGCGTCTACTTTATATTCTCGTGCGGTGATTGCTGCTTCCACCTACAATCCATCCTACACAATTACGAATGCTGAATTCATTCTTCAGCAGGTAGAAATGCCATCAGGATATACTTCTAAACTTTCCCAGATGATGAAAGAGGGTGGATCTATGATGTATGATTTTGTATCGGCAACTAATTACAAAGTGTCACAGTTGAAGTCAGAGAGGGTCGCAAATATCCGCCTTCCTCTATCCCAGTCTCGTGCGAAGGCTGTCCTCTGCATTCCCACGGATGCTTCTGCCTCGGCAACACAGGCACTCTTATCTGCGGAATCAACTTACATCACCCATTATTCGTTAGGTGCTAGTGCTGGATCCAACCCGCAGAATGTGGTCCACAGCCAGAGAACGGGCATCACGGGATGCTCTGACGAGATCACTGCCTACCAGTTATTCTACGAGGGAAAACTGAATCCTAATCGGAAAGTTTTCTGTAATAAGATTGCTTCAAAGAATTCCATTGATCAGCAGCCTCTGATTGAATTAGAGAAAGCTTTAGTGATGGGTGGGATCAAGCCATTCTCCCTTAAAAAGTTCAGGGAGAACTTCTGTATTGGACGGGCACTGTCTCTCCAGAATGGAGTCTATGATACTCGTGGAACTGATTTCGCTCTTCAGGTAGAATACCAGGAGACAGCTGCTCCTACGGTAGATAAGCTTTGGAATTGCTTCTGTATTCACCTACGCCGCATCGCAATCTCTGGATCGGCAATCGCCCTCCAAATATAATTCTGTAAAATAAATAAAAACACGAACACATTTAAAGAATAAATTTACTTACTATTTAAGAATGGCTGGATGTAATGAAAACGCGACAATTTACCTAATAGAGGATATCAATGATTTAAGGTATGTTGGTTCAACGAGTGAAAAACGTTTTCAGGATCGGCTACACACCCATAGGAGAGACAAGAAGGATTGTAAAAATAATTGTTCGTCTGCTTCATTGAATTTAAGTTATTGTAATATAGTAAAGTTGAAGGATATCAAGAATACAAGAGAACAGAGAGATTATTGGGAGAGTCATTATATTAATAATGTTTATCCTGAATGTGTGAATATCAATAGATTTAATAAAAGCGATCGTCGCGAATATGAAAGAGAATATTATAAGAAAAACAAACAAAGGATTATTGAAAGGGTAAAGAAGTATAAGGAAAAAAATAAAGATAAGCTCAATGAAAGGAGAAGGCTCTGGTATACTAATAATAAAGAAAGGCTTCGTCTCTCCAGAGCAGAGAAAACAAAGAAGAAAGTTAAATCATAAGAAAATCTGTAAAAAAATTTGATTGTTCGTTAGAAGAGTTTCTAACACATACAAAAACAACTGAACAACAAACACCCGAAACAACTCTCTAACAAGATGTTATACACAGGCACATCCCTCTTCAGCAACAAGCCACGCGACGTTTATTCCCCATATCTGAAGAAGATGGTCTCCCAGAACTACGTGGGAACTCCTTCGTGGCATCGAGACAAGGGAGCATTTGAGGCACAGGAGAAGAAACGGAAGAAAGCAGAAAAGAAGAAGATGCAGAAAATGATGGGGATTGATGGGCTGTCTGTGGCAGCCCCGGCGTTCGTGCCCTCGGGTGGCAAGCTCCCGAAGGGCAAGATCTGCCTAGATGGAATCTGTATGGGGATGTCCTGGTTGGAAGCAAAGGAGAAAATTGTGCAGAAGGAGGGGGAGGACTATTGGAACGAGTGGAAGGCGAGGGTCAGGTGGATCAATAATGGAATTCGTTTAATCTAAAGAAATAAAATCTGTACTAATATATAAATGAAGATCCACAATTCACATTCAAGAAAAGAACTCTTCGATATTATTAGTGTTTTTGAACTGCCGATTACGAACCGAAATGAATATAATAAAGCCCAGATACAGATGAAAATAATTGATTGTCTTGAATACTTTGATAAAATTAATCCTGATATGGAATATTTTTTTATTGAGAACAAAGAAGATCTTATTAAGTATCTAGAATATCCGAACCCACACAAGACCCTAACAATTAAAGAAAAGGATGAAGTGATGTCAAAGAGTAAAAGAATCATAGGATATTGCAGGAATGGATATTTTTTATTACCCTATTCCTATATGTCTTTTGATGAAGTCTATACAGATGCCGTCCATATCTCAAAGCACGGCGGTATCCCCAGTGTCCGTAAAGCGATTGAAATGCTTAACAAGGATACTAAATTGGCATATCCAATTGAAGTTAAAATCCCAAAGAGAGTTGAGAATCAATTAAAGAAGAAGAGAAAATTAAAGCAATCTGAAATACCTCTTTATATTAAGCGTGGTAAATTTATCATTGAATTCAACTAGAGTCTTTTGATATAATCCTTTGAAGGCACTGGAACTGTGGCATTCCTTCAAGATTACCTTCTATTTCAGCATCCTTAAATTGATCTTTGCAAATTGTATTACCATCCTCGCCTGTGTGAACTACACATATCATTAACTTTTTTATGTCTAAATTAACCATATTTTTTTCATTATGGGCTATCATCTTGACACCTTCTCCTTGATTGCCCCCTTCTCCTTTACTAATGAATCCTCCCATAGAGTTAAAATGTTTCTTCGTAAAGACAGCACAGCCCTCGTGCCCTTGGTGCTTATGACCACATCTTATCCCTGTAAGTCTATTGTTATAATGTGGATAAACAAAGAGCATCTGTGCACTAGAAGTAATCCCTACTTTATATTGTTTCAGGGCAGAGACACTATATCTAATATATGTATTAAAATAAATATCATCTGAATCCATTGAGACACATATCTTATTTGATGCCATCTTCACTAAACGATTTCTTTTTTCACCTATTGATCTCCTGATATCTTTTTCATATTTATAGTTTAATTTGCATCCTGATTCTTTTTTAAAGAATTCTCTTTCTGTTGGATTGAGGAGATCTTCTGGGCCGTCTTGTAAAATACAAACTTCAATTTTAGATTTAGGATAATCCATTTCAACAATATTTGTTAAGATTAATGAAATAAACTTTCTCCTTAGATAACAAGGAATCAGTATAGAAACATGTGGGCAATCTTCATCACTTAAGATTTCAGTTACTTCGGACATAGGGAGATATGGAACTTCGGGCAAATTAACTTGACTAGGCATTTACTATTTTAATGTTAATAAAGATTTTATTTTTAATTAATTAAAATAAATTCCTTAAATCTTCTGTGTTGAATATCTTGAATATTAAGAGCCATATCAGAAAGAGGTCTTTTAGACACATCTATGGGATGATAATGATAAATTTTATCAAGTGTTCTATCTGTCCAATCGTTTTTAGTTTTATCACGACCAAACATATATCCGTTTCCAAGTAATACAAATTTATTATTATCAATTATCTGTGGAAGGATCTCTTTAATCTTATCATCGGTCCAATGCTGAATAACATCCTTCAAAATAACTAAATCATATCCTTTTGCCAGCGTAGTGCCGCCTGTACTTCCTGCATCTTCGTGTATAAATTTAATATTGTCCTTTTCATAATTTTTTATATTATCTTCAATAACAGACTTGACACAATCTATTCCAGTATAATGTAATCCACCCCAATCTATCGTCTTGCTAAACTCCCAATCACCGCAACCAATATCGCAAATACTCTTACTTCCAGTCGCTTCAATATGTTTCATAAGAAGATTAATATACCATTTCGTATCAGGTGAATTATTAGATCCTGATCCACTACTTCCTTTCCCATTCTTGCACCCCCACTTTTTTTTATCATAGATTTCTGTGAATTTATTTTCCATTTAATTTCAATGATATTTTATTTTTAATTACTTAAATTCATAAAATTCGTTAGCGTGTTTATTAATTCTATGATTCTGTATCTGTGATTGACCATGTTCTTCTACATAGATGGCAGGATATATATATTTAGTTTCGGGTAATAAATTAGGTAATGATATATCAATTGCCCTCCATCGTTTCAGTCCCATTAATTTATTATAAAGATCTTCGGCTATCTCCCATCTAGGAATATAATAAGCCAGACAACAGAGCATCCTGTATTTTTCATCCAGAGTATTAATACCTTGTTTATGTTCTACAACAATCTTTTCTTTACTTGTTATTTTTTTATTGCCAATAAATCCTCCTAAATAACAAAACGTTTCACAAGATGAAAGACTTTCTGGTAATTGATTTATTTGTAGGGCATCGTCCTCTACAACAATGACTTTATTAATTTTATTATCTACAATATGTTTCAGCATATTCAGGTGTGATAAGAAGCAGCCAGTCTTACCTAGATGTTGGGGAGTCTTTCTAACATTATGATACGAAACCATCTTATTACAGGATTCACAATCATAAGTTAATTCTTCTTTACCATTCACTGCTTCAAAATGTTTATATTCAGTATCTTTCCATTTATGAAGTCTTTCAGAGTCTTTTAGAGAGATAACAAATTTATTAATTCCTCGCTGCCAGTCAACATTGCCGCACTTAATAATATCATTTCTAAGATAACAAACAAAGGATAATCTACTGAACCGATTATTCAATCCCAGAACTCCAATATTAAGATTATCCTTGAGAGTAGATGGGTGATTATCATTATATTCTTTATCTTCATCTGTTTCATAGAGTTCAGTATTTCCGTGATATTGATGCACGTCGCACACTAAGAGATCACCATGCCTCATATCAATCGCTACTTTAAATTTAGGTAGAACAAAATATCCACCATGATATTTATTTTCTTCAAGGGCAGTTAGACAAGCCCATCCACCGAAGTCCCCACTGTCTTTATGGACTGCTGTTCTAAAATTTTTATTAATAGTTATGGTGGAGAACGGTGTTCCGGTGATATGATATTCATTTATCTTCGCTCTCTCCATCTGTGATATAAATTTATCAGGCATAAGTTCTTCATAAGATTTAGAGATTTCTTGAAAAAAAGGAATAGCATTATGAAAATCATTAAATTTAGTTTTCGTGTAATGTGATAATCTACAAGGTAGATCTACTCCAAGACCTTTTGTTGCTCCGTAATAACCAATTGGATTTGAAGCAACTTCATTATTGACTTTCATTTTAGAAGTTTTCATTTCACCAGTCTTCCGATCTTTCACCATATAAACAGCAGACCATTTCTTCATCCAAGAAATATCTCTTTTTTTCCAATAAACACTTTCTGGATCAATTGGTCCCGCAGCCGCTCCTCTGCCCCGACTTGCCTTTGCCATTTTAGAACAATTATCCCAAGCAGTCGTTAGAAGATCCTCTTTGAATTTTTTTTTTCTAAATTTAAATACAATTTCACCTTCACAAATGTAATCACAATCTTCATTAATAAGAGTAGTAAAAGAGTTGTCTCCCAGGTATGTTCCTTTGAAATCATTGCATTCGGTGTCTGTGAGAGTATCGGAGGCATCTATATTAATAATACGAACCATTTAATCTTAACTAAGAAATTATTTATAAATGGTTCGTTTCAAATTTCATTTAAAAATAAAATCTATATTAATAATATACAATATGACAATTGATGATGAAATTAAGAATATGTATTCAAAGAGGTTAGAGCGTAAGGAAATAAAGAGGGAAATTTCTGATTCTACAATTTATCAACATCGTAATAATATCACAAAAATTCATCAGGCGATCACAGGTAACATTCCCGAGTTGTTCGCCGTGATGGTATGGTTGGAAGAAAAAACAGCTGAAGAGATATTTGAAGTTATTAAGACATTACCTGGTCGTAAAGAATCTAAATTAGGGATTGCTGCTCAACGACAATATTTAACATCTGTTCTTGTTGCGATTAGGGTATATGATTTCTATCGGGGACAGGACACACAATTATTCAAGGATATCAGTGATCTTTTACAGATGCCATTAAAAAAAGAAATGGATACGTACAGGGATAAATTAAAGGAAGAAACCAAAGAAACTCTTCCAGACTACAAAGAGATAATGAAGATTGTAAAAAATTATATTGACACGGCAGATCATACGCACTTAGATATGAAGATCCTTTTAAGGATCTATACAATTTATCCTATCAGGCTTGAAGCCGCAGATTTAATCTATATTCAAGATCATAATCTTTATCGGAAAATGAAGAAAAAAGAATTAACTAAAAATTATGTTGTGGTAGGAAAAAAGAAAGTTTTATTTTCTTTCAGCGATTATAAAACAAGTGTTAAGTATGGAACGGTGGAGATAGTTGTCAAGGATAAACTATTAAAGAATCTTCTTCAACAGAAGGCTGTCCTTGCTACAAATCAAGAATCTATGTTTAATATCAGCCGCAATACCATGTCTAAGAATATCACAACATTCTTTGAAAAGCAGGGATTAAAAAATATTTCACCAACAACTCTTGCAAAGGTTATTGAGACAAATGCTTATAATTCTATTCCAGAAGCGGAGCGTTCTAAAATGAAGACATTGGCAGAATTTCGTCGTCATTCTTTGGACACACAGTCTAAATTCTATATTCATTAATTTACCACCAGCTATTTTCCACAATCTTTTCATATTCCGCTTCTTCCAACTCTATCTTTTCTTGTCTTTCTTTAAGATCTTGTTTTAAAGGTTCAAGTTCTTTTCTTAAATCCAGAATAGTCTTTTTCAAGACTCTAATTTCATCCATCGCTATCTCTATTGGCTTTTTAGGTAATGGATATTTTATACCTTCAAATGGATTCTTGTCTTTCATTTAATTAGAATTACTTTTTAATTTTTTCCATCCTATTTAAAAAATCGGAAAGACCTCTTCTATGCCTTCTTAAAAGCATAGAACATAATGCTTTGTGATCTTCAGGATTGTATCTTGGTTCGCCTCCTGTATTTAGTAGGGGGTAATCTTTTCTCCAGTATCTATATTTATTTGGATAAATATTATGAAGCCAATTATCACAGAACCAATTCTTTATTTGTGGTGGGAAAACAAATTCAAAAATATCGTAATGTGTACGGTGGATTAAGAACTGTGTGGCGATCTCTGTATTGTTGGAGTATCCGGCAGCCCAGCCGATATATTTCTGTTTCTTCAATTGTTTCTGAAATAATTTTAACCAGTATGGGTCATTGGGGAGTCTTATATCATCTCCAAGAATTTTAAACCAAGTGAAGCCTTGTTTATATGCGATATCAAACAATCCATTCCACACAGCGACAACATTCCCTGGATCTGGTTTGAAGGGAACCCATTCAATTCTAAATTTCATAAAAAGAGCATTTAGTTTTAATCTTTGTTCTTCTTGTGAATAAATTGCATCGTTGTCGTCATATCCAACAAACACACATATATCAGTATCAGGACAGTGAAGATCGAGCGTCCGCAGTAAGGTATTAAAGAGATAAGTCTCTTCAATACAAGACCAGTTTCTGTTTCTTGTTGTGCTTGGAACAAGGAAGGCTGTTTTTTCGTTGTCAGAGGTAGGATTAGCATTCATCAATTATATAATTGATCATATTTTATTTTTATATAACTCTTTTACAAAATGGAAGACTTAAGATTAAAGAGAACAAAAAAAGGTTTTGATATTGTTGAAATGATGGGTGGTTCTAGATCTTAATTTAAAATCAATATATAAAAATAATTATCTTTATAATAACAAATGAAATTTATTATCCCTTCGTTTCAGCGTTCAGAGATCCTCCAAGCGAAGACCCTGAAATATCTAGATGTAATGGGAGTTGATAGGAGTGATGTATATGTTTTCATTCGGGAGGATGATACAGATTATCAAGGCTACGCTAATATTCAGGGGATAAATTTACTACCGATTGATATAAAAGGTATCGGTATGACGCACAATTATATTACAGAGCATTTTGAGGCAGATGAATTTATTGTAGAGATAGATGATGATCTGGAAAATATTGTTGATCAAACACGGAAACCCATTGAAGACTTCCTTGGTCTATGTGATTTAATGAAATCTAAAATGGAGGAGGTCGGTGCAAGTTATGGTGGGACATATGCGGTTGCGAATCCTTTATTTATGTCTAAATGTGAAGAATTCACAACAGACCTTCGGTATTGTTTAGGATGTCTTCGGTTTAGATTCATTAGGAAGGATATCAAGGTTAAGACTAATTATGCGGAGGATATGGAAAATTGTATCCTTCATTTTATTAGGGACAAGAAGATCTTAAAAAACAATTGGATAGCTCCGAAAACGAAGAACTATGCTGATGGTGGATGTAATGGAGATGGTCGTGCATTTGAGAGTGAACAGAAAGATAAAAAATATTTAGCAGATAAATATCCACTTTACTGTCGGTACTTTGAACGCAAGAATGGTAAGCCAGATTGTAGAGTCAGAGAATATAAAGATTCTATTCGTAAGGAAACATTCAAGAAATTATAGTCATATAAATCAGTTTTATTTTTGTTAAGTTATTAGAAGACCTCTTTTGAATTTGTTTAAGTCATAAGTTATTGCCCCTGTTCTGCGTCATAAAAAAT
>Ga0208814_1000438_pt1 | contig 26553 bp, 14 predicted proteins | sample MalvirAntarct_55_FD_184253 | JGI IMG/M metagenome (GOLD analysis project Ga0208814, IMG submission 184253) | Marine viral communities from the Global Malaspina Expedition - Malaspina viral metaG Antarct_55 (SPAdes) (version 2) | ecosystem: Environmental > Aquatic > Marine > Oceanic | place...
TGTGCGGACTTTGTCTAGGCGGTATTTGTGAATACTGTAACAATTAAAATATAAAAAGGGGAGGTCATTACGACTTCCCCTTTTTTGGTTACAGGAACTTTGGGTATGGTGCCCAGTTTTTTTTTGTTCCTTTATCTTAAAACTTTTTTCTTTCTACGTCTTGAGGTATTTAATATTCCAGTTCTACTGTATCCACCCTTTTTACCTTTATACTTAGGTTTAGGTTTTATTTGCCATTCTGGCCAGCCTAACAACATAGCTATACTTTCCCAAGTTTCAGTATCTTCAGCTAACGCAGCGTCAATATTATTTACTTTATTATAAACCCTATCAATAGGTAAATTTGTTGTGGCAGATATTACTTTACCAGCAGCCTCGTAAGCTGGATTATCTAAAGCAAATCCTTTATCAAATATTTCTTTTCTACGTTTCTTACTATCAAACATCCAAGCTGCTTGTCTTATTTTAGACACCTTGCTGCTTATTGGTGGAGAAAATTGTAACAACTTGTATACTGAATCTACATATTCAGGTCTTGTTCTACCAGATCTTTCATATAAATCTAATAAAAAGTTTTTACCTACAGACACTGCTGATCCAGCTATACCTAATCCTCTTAGTATAGAGTCAGCCATACCATTAGCTACATCTACGTATTTTTCTTGTTTTTCTTCATCATCTTTTTCATCATCACCAAACCCAAGCATTGTTACAGCTTGCTGAAGCACATTAAATATCATATTCTGAACAGCTGTATAATATATTATTTTACTTATATTGCTTTTTCTATCACCTCTACCATTTATTAAATCTTGATAAGCTCTTTTAGTTAGTCTACCGTATTGCATTGGCGTATTGGCAAATGCTAATAAAACTCTACCTAAGCTACTAGCTTGTTGTTGTGATACTTTATCAGGTCTAGAAGATTGTTGAGACTCTTCTGATATTTCTCTAAAATCAGTAAAAGCTTTAGCTTCAGCCTCGGATTTGTTCATTCCTTCAGATAAATAAGTATTAACTCTATTTCTATAAAAAGTAGCACCACCTGAAGCAATAGCAAAACTATCAGCTATCTGTGTAGGTAAAAAACCCTTCTTTAATATATAGTTTAAAACAGCTCTAGCTTTGTTCTTAGATGTTTTAGCAGCATCAGCTATCTCTGACTCTGATACATTTATTTTAAGTCCATTACGTCTGTCTACTAAAAAGTCAGAGTTCATTAACATTTTAAAATCAGACCAATATTGCGGTTGGTTAGCAAAAGCTTTTCCAGCAGAATATAAATTGTTATCACTTAAATTAACAAAGTTTATTGATGATATTAATTGAAGAACAGCTGATCTAGTATTAAAAAACATTATAGCACCAACAGAGCCATTTATCCAGTCTAATACCTTATCACTCATCCTATTACTACCTTGTATTCTATTCTTACCAGTCTTCATTCTGGTTAACATGTTTTCTAAAGCTTCTCTATAATTACTTCCATGTATAGCTTCTAACTTATTTAAATTATCTTTACTAAATATAGCATCGACATTTTGCTGCCATTGTTGTAAATATCTAGGTCTTTTAACATCATTTAAGCCTTCAATAAGATCTGTAGTTATAGTTCCAGCTAACCAACTTTGAGAAGGATTAGGATAACCATCTTCTTTATTTATCTTAATTAATTCTTCGGCAAAAGTTTTTAGTTTTTCATTGCCTTCAATAATTTTCTTAGCGTCTGCTACGTCTCTTTTAGAAGCTCCTGGTACTTCTACGCCTTGTAAATCCCATATATACATACGCAAAGCTTGCTCGTTAGTGAACCCATCAAAAGCTTCTTTTTGCAAATCTTTAGGAACATCCATATTCTTTTTTAAAGCTTTAAAATCAGCCATTAATTGAACTCTTGAAGCTGCTAAACTTTCCATAGCTTTAGAAAAAGGATTAAACAAATTGTCTTTAAAAAACTTCATCTGAGCATCTCCAGTTTTGCCCTTGCCTAGTATTGGATATATAAGACCTAGCATATCTTCTGCAGAAAAAGGTATCCAAAATTTACGTTTACCTCTTTGACTGCCTATTTGTTTTGCTCTAGCTTCTGAAAATGTTTTTTCTCTACCAATACCCTCTGTTTCTTCTATTATTCTATTAAAGTCTTCACTTAAATTTTTGCTAAATTTAGGTCTTGCTTGTTGTACTTTAGATTTAACATCTAATACTGACATTGCTTTTTTCACTGCAGCTACATTAGCCATAGCATCATCAGCAAAATAAAAATCATTATAGCCTTCAGCTGCTTTACCAACTAACCACTGTGCTTTAGCTTCACCAGTTGACTTACCTAATCCTATTATATTTTGTTTTTTAAATTCTACTCCTTGTGATTTTAAAAACTCATATATAGCATCTTGAGCTTCAGGCGCTCTAGCAGTTAATACAAATAAATCTTCATTACCTCTAGCTGCTTTTATTTTTTTAGCTATATCTAATAATGGCCCAGGCTTTCCTTTAGTTACTTTATTAAACTCTGAAAAATCAAATTTGTATCCTTGTTCTAATAACTCTTTACCTTGTTTAGCAAACTCTTCAGCATTTAATTTACCTTTAGTTCCATCAGGAGATGTATATAGTACATTACTCTTAGTAAGAGCTAATGTATCGTCAAAGTCAAATACTCTAATTTTTTTAACAGGTTGATTTAGCGAGTTAGCTATATCCAAAGCTTTGTCTGTTTTGCTAAACTGCTTAAGCATATCATCATTAGTCATGTCTTTAGAATCTATAACTTGACTGTCATTAGCTTCTTGCTTATTAGCTTTTATAGCCGCTTGCTCATCTTTATAAGCCTTGTTTAAGTCTTTACCTTTAACTGATTTTTTAAATGAAGTAACATTACCTTCTTTATCAAATTGCGGAGTATAAACAGTCATTTCAAAAGGAAACTTACCATAAGTAGTAGGGTTATAATATCTATCAAACCTACTTGTAGAGTTTTGAGGTATACTAGACTTGTATCTTATATTAATAGCTTTATCCATTAAGTCAGGTATAACACTAGTGCTAGAATCTTTAAACTTTTGTTTTAATTCAGTTTCTGTAATATCACCATTAACAAACTGAACCAAGTAATTTTGCATAACCTTCACGGGTGGATTATGCTCGTAAGTATAATCTGAAGGTTTTTTACTTTCACCTAGTGCTATACTATCTATATAATATGCAGATCTAAGTATAGCTGTCATATCACCTACAGTTGCAGCTAGAAACATACCAAGATCATTAGTAGTTACATCTGCTTTAGTTCCTTTATTATCTTTATACCATTTTAATTCTCTTATAATAGCATCTTGATTACTAGTGGCGTCATTGTAACTTAAAAGTAAACTTTTATTACTTAATTTACCATCTTTTATAAACTCTTTTAGGTATTTATTTTTAGCAGCTGTAGATTGTGGAGCTCTTTTTGTTATTATTTTTTCACCATCATAAACAAGTTTGTTATTAGCAAGCTTTAATTTGTTTTCTGTATCAAAAGGTTTTAATAAGACATTGAAAAACTCTGTTTTATTATTAAACAAGCCAAATCTTAAATCAGAACCTCTACCAGATTTCTTGCCTTCAACTAGTTTCCATACACCATCAATTTGTTTCCATGCGTGATTAGGTAATCCACCTATTTTAGCTGCAGAAGTAAAAGTTTGTTCAAAGTGTTGTACAACATATTGAAAAAACTCAGCATCATTATTAAACTCTTGCTGTAAGTCTCCAAAATACTCACTCATTAAGCTTAAATAACCTAGAATTTGATCTTCTTTTCTAAAGTTTATACCTTCTTTACTTATACCTAAGTTTTCTTTTATTGAATCTACATCTGTTTGTTCATCAAAAGATCTATATAAATACTCGTTAAGTTGAAATTTATCAGGTTTTTTACTATCGTATAATGTTTTAGGAGCTTGATCAACTATATCTTTCCAAGAGTCTACTATTTCTCCCCTTATACTTAGTGGTTTTGTACCTTTTTTGTTATATAAAAAAGTATCATAAGCTAACCTAAAGGCTGTGTCAGGAGTAATACCTTTAGTAGCTAATAACTCTATAAACATTGGAAGGTTGGCTAAGTATGTTGCCTTTTGATCTTCATTTAATTTACCATAAGTAGTACCTAAGTTTTCGGCTGCATATAGTTTCTTAGCTGTTTGATCTTTTTTAGCTGTTCTACTAAACAATTGAGGCGGTATACCATCTCTAAGAGTTCTTAATGCTTCTATAGCTTCACCATCTTGTATTAATTGCTCTCTAATTTCTTGACTAGATATTACTTGATCAAAGTTTCTTACAAAAGCCTTTAATATATCACTAACTCCACCTTCGCTAGATGGTACTATGTTAACCCAGTTTTTTGTGTTTGAGCCAATAATACCAAAAGCTTCTTTTATTTCTGAATCTTTTATGTTAGGTTTTTTTATTTGAACTTCTAAACCAGGCCCAGTAGCAGCTCTTACACTACGTTTATTGTAAAATTTTTCTAATAACTTTTTATTCACACCTGATGACTTAAATTCAGAAGTAAATCCTTCAAGCAAAGATCCTTGAGCTACTTCAAGGTCTGATTTAATAAACTTTTGTATAGCTACCATTTCATCAGACTTTAAAGCCGAATTTTTAGTTATTTTTTTAAACAAAGAATTTGATAAATTTTTATCATCTCTAGCTATCATATCTACTACTTCACGTAAAGCAAAACCTTTCAACTGCTTTATATTTTTACCTTTAAGATTTTTTCCTTTGTCTTTTTTATACTGTGCTTTAACTTTTTGTCTTATTGATTCAACTAATGTGTTTACATCATATATACCAGTTACTTTTTCTTTAATTTTAATACCTTTTCTTTCGTCTTGTATTATTTCTCTTGGTGTTCTATTGTCTCTCGATGTTTCTTCTTCAGCAGCTATCTGTTTTGTATCTTCTGTTATTCTTGTAGTTTGATTTTCGGCTGATCTAACACCTAACTCTGTAGCTAAGGTTTTTAACTCTAACATACCTTTATTAGCAATATATTGATTAAAAGGTTGTCTAGTTCCATCCCACTTTTTAATCCACTTTGATCCTAATATGCTATTTTTAGCAGAGTCTACGTAAGACTTTCTTGTGATACCTGCTTCTTCTAAAATGTTTTTAGGTATTTTACTTCCGTAAGAGTTCCAAGCTGCTCCAGCAACTCTACCAGCCATTTTTTCAACTTGATCAGCTTCTATTACTTCAGCGTCTTCACCAACACTTTTTAACTCTTCTATTTTAGTTGGAGTTCTAGAAAACTTTTTACCACTAGCATCTGCTTCTTCTGTACCTAACTCAGATATAGCTTCACTAAGTTTACCTTCTTTAACACTTTTATTATATTCTCTTAAGAAGTTATATACATCTTTACCTGTTTCAAATTTAATTTTAGCAAAGCCTGCTTTACGTAATATAGGTGTTAAAAAATCCTTTAATTTAGTAAATACATTTTCATCATAAGCTATTTCTTTTTTAGCTATAGCATCGGAAAATAAAGTTAAAGCTTCATCTGGATTCTGATTTAAGTAATCATCTGAGTATAATCTATTACCTTTTTCATCTACAGCTTGTAGCTTACTATCAAGAACACTTAACTGGTTTTCGTTTAACTGGCTTCTAAAATCTTGTACTAGTTTAGTAGAATCTTTACCTTTTAATTCTTTATTAAGTATGCCATGCAGTAATTCGTGACTACCAACAGATACAGCACCTGTTTCTTGAGCTACTTCTTTATTAATATATATAGTTCCATCTTGTATAAAACCATCTGACTCAGCAGCTTCTTTACCAAAACGCTCTCCAAATTCTGTTTTAGAACCTACAGCTTCTGTTTTTAAACCAAACTTTTTTCCTTCTGTTTCTGCAAATTTAACACTTTCTTCTACTTGAGCTTTTCTATCTTCTTTAACTACATCAGTTACAGTAGAACTTATTTCTTCTAGTCTAGCATCTATTTCTTTAACTCTTTTTTCTTGAACTTTAGTTAAACTAGATTCATTAACTGCTTTTCTTTCACCATCAAGAACTTCTTTTTCTTTTAATAGCGCAACAACTTCAACTTCATTTTCACCTTTAAGATTAGCTTTTTTAGCTTTATTAGTAGCTGATTGTGTAGATCTAAAGTTCTTTTTAATAGCTTCTCCTTGTTCAGGAGTTATTTGAGTATTTTTAACTTGAGTATCTACTTGCTCATCTAGTATCTTAGTAGAATTTTTTATTTGAGATATATTTAAATCAGATTCAGTTACATTGGTTGACGGATCAAAGGCTTCAACTAAATTATTGTATTCAGTGTTTTTTAGTTGATTATTTATTTTAACTCTATCAATGTTTGTATTTATGTTAAGCAATTGTTTTCCAGCTGTTATTGGTGCACTTCCTAATCCTGCAAAAGCTTCAAAACCTATTTCAGCTATGTCCATCTCTTGACCAGCCACCACTCTACCAGCAACCTCACCTAAGCCACCACCAGCTATTTCTATAGCTCCTGTGGCTGCAGCACCAACTAAAGGTGCAGATCTAAAACCTGCAGAGGCTAGTTTGCCGCCTACACCTTTTGATAAACCCATAGTAACAGCTTCTACAGCTCCAATAGCTAAACCTCTACCACCAGCTTTTACTCTTAGATCATGCAGTTTTTCTGGATCATCTAATATAGCTCTAATTTTTTCTTTTGTTAATTCACCACCAGCTTCTTCTTGTAACAACTCAGCAAACGTTAACCCAGTTTCCATAGCTGTCATACTTCCAGTCATTAAACCTGTTATAGCTCCAGGTATAGCACCTATTCCAGCAAATCCAAATCCAACAGCTGCTCCACCCGCAGCTCCAACACCGGCCGCAGCCAAAGCTTGTTCAGAAGCATTTTCACCAACCAAGGTATTTACTTGACCAGATATAGAACTTACTAGCATGGAAGTTAAAGTAGTTGGATTACTTAAAGCACCTAGTATAAAACCGGTCCAACCTCCACCTTGTTCTTCATATATCTTATTAAAAGATTTCATCTCGTCAGATTCCATATCTGCTTCTGCAAGATTTTTATTAGCTTCTATAAACTTTAAAATCTCTTCATCTGTAGATTCATTTCCTTCATAGAATATATCTAAACTAGGATCAACTGATTTAGCTTGTTCTACACCTTGAGTCCAAGCTCTAGATATATCACCAAAGAAATCTGTAACTACATTTTTTCCAATACCAGGTATTTTTTCAATTGCAGTAAGTTTTTCACCTGACTCTTCTTCATCTTCTTTAATAGGTTCAATCTCTTCTGCAACCTCAAAACTTTCTAATATGTTGTCAGACATTTCAGGTTGCTCAAATTCAACTAGTGTTCCATCAGCTTGTTGAGGTTCTTCTACTATTTCAAATCCTTCTAAAATATTATCTTCGTTCATATTTTATTTTTTTGTAATCTCAACTCCTTGTATAATAATTTTTTCACCTGGTTTTAGTGAGTTTAATTTTTTCTTTTCTGCATCTGTTATCTTTGACTGATCTATATCACTTTTAGTTGGTTTTGCGTTTGAAACACTTCCACCACCTTGTTCTTTAGGTATTTCATTAGATTCAGGTTTTTGAGATCCAGGTCCTATATATACAGGGTTTTTATAAGTTCTTCCGTTATGTTTAAAAGTCTTTTGATCTCCAGTAGGTTTTGGATTTACAGATTTATAAGCAGCTATAGTAGCTTCACGAGTCTTTTCATCATATATAGCACCTTGCTCTTTAGTTATTTTACCTTCAGCTTGTAAAGCTCTTTTTATTCCTTCAGAGGTATTTAATCCTGATATTTTTTCTCCGCTTTTATTTACAACATCACCTTTCTTATATCCAGAAGACTCATAAGCTTTGTTTATCATTTTTAGCTTTTCAGAATCATTAGCATCTTTATAATCGTCATAATCTTCATCACCCATTAAGCTAGTGATATAAGTATCGTCAATTACAGAGTATGTATGTTGCAGAGGATTTATCTCAGTTAAAGCAGTTGCTATAGCTTCTGAATCACCTACTAACTGACTAGATTCGTTAACATAACTATTATATCGTTTCTCTCTAGCAGCATCAGTTAAATTAGTTTTACTTCCACCAGCTTTTCCAGGAGATTTATATTTCCTAGTAGACTGTATCATTTTAATACCATCAGCTGCGGCGTTGTCTTCTATAGATTTATTAGCTAAAAATAAAGCAGCTTCATTTCTTTGTTTTTTAACATTAGCTTCTGTTTCTTCAGCTGTAGCTCCTTCAACGTCCATCCAGTCTGTATCTTTATTCATCATATCAGCCCAAATGCTTTCCATACGAACTTCATCATCTAATATACCTTTAAATTGATTAGATGTAACCATAGAGCTAGCTGCTTTAGTTCTTTGCTCTGGTGTCATGAACTTAAGAGTAGCTTCTTGATCACCTATTTTCTTAGTCTCAAACATTACTAAATCAGCATTGTCTTTACCACCAGGTTTTACAGTGTTATCATAAACTCCTTTTAATGATTCAGAAACATCAGGTACTGTTCTAAAATATTGCTTACCATTACTTTCTAAGTTTAATAATTCGTTTATATTAATCATAGCAGATTCTTCATCTCCTTCACCTGGTTTAAATAAACAAAGCTGACCATTGTCATCAACAATTTTAACATTACCACCTTGTGATAAAGCTAATAAAACCTCTTGTTGAGCAGTAGGTACTCTTGAACTTATAGCTCCAGGTTGTCCAGGTGGTATTTTTAAAGCCTCTTGCAGCCGTTTTACTTGAGCCATTATAGGTACAACAGAGTTTTTAAACTCAGTTACTTGGTTATTCAAATAAGATAAAGTTCTATTACCTTCCATTTGAGATACGCTACCGTCTGTTATACCTTTTTTAATTTTAAAATAGTTTTCTGTTTGATCTCCAAAAAAATCATTCATGTTTTGATCAAAAGTACCATATCCAGTTTCTTTTATGCCAGCAACTTTGTCAAACATAGATCTTTGTTCAGTATTTTGAGTTGCAAACAACTGCTCTTGCTTAGCTCTTTCGTATTCGTTTTTAGCAATTACTTTAGCCATGCTTTCATCCATAACTTGAGTAACACTTTTTTGTTTAGCTATATAATCAGAAAAAAGTTGATTAGTTTGTCGTTGAGGATTAGCGTAAGAACCTGAACTTTTAGAAGATCCACCACCTCTACCTAGTCCGCTTTTGAAAGTTTGTATTTTTGCCATAATTTATCCTATTGTTTTACCTTGTAAAGATTCCATTCCACCTGTTAAACTATCTGCCATACTGCCTACAGCACCTATCATTTCTTGATTAGCTGCCATTTTAACATTACGAGCTTGTATTTCTCTTGCTTCAGCGTTATCTTGCTGTGATTGTAATCTATCCATTTTGGTAACGTCTCTAGCTTCTTGAGTTTCAAATTTATAAGCTTCACCTTGAGCTTTTAACTGTTGAACTTGATTAGCACCTTCAGCTCTAGCATCGTTATTAGTTTTTTCTTGTTTTTGGATATCAGCAGATATTCCACGTTTAGATTCTAAAGCAGCTCTTGCTAAAGCAGTAGCACCACCTGAACCTCCACCTGTTTGCATTATAGTATCTAAAGTATTAGCTAAGGCAATGTCAGCTTCTTCAGCTTGAAATTTAGAAGCTTGAGTAGCAACACCTAAGTTTTCAAACTCATTAGCCATGCCTTCGTATGGGTTAATAACTTCTTGCCTATTTTTCTCAATTTCCTCTAAAGCCATTTTTGCGTCATTAGCTTTTGCTGCTTCTTTTTCCATTTCTTCTTTAGCTGCGTTTTTCTTTACTTGAGCTCCAACCATCTTGGTTATACCTCCCACTGCCGCGGTTATTGCTAATGTTGTTGCTACTGCCATATTATAATACTTTTGTTAATTCATAAGAGTGTTTAACATCTGCTTTCCACCCTAATTTTTTATGTGTTTCTATTAATCCTTTATGTTGCATTACTGCAAATAAATATTTATAATCAAGAGACTTAACTAAATTCTCAGCACCAGTTATAAGAAGCTCTATCGCCGCTTTTCTGTTACTTTCTCTATATTCTGGATTAGATACTATCCATTCTAATAAAGCTGTCTTAGAATTAGTTAAATAAATAAATCCAGCCACGACTGGTATGTCATTTATTTCTACTATTAAACCTCCCTTACCATTTTCTGGTAAAAAGTCTTTTACTGGTGATTCCCATTCAGGCCAGCTATTCCACCAGGATGATAATGTATCCCAATCTTTATCTGTAAGTCTACGTATATTCAATTTAATTTAATTAGATGATTGTACTTGATTAGATGAAACTGCAAATATTTGCTTTTGTCCACCTATGTCAGTGCTAGTGTCAGTAGATATTTTAACTGTAGCTATAAAACCTTTTATACCACTAATTGGATACCCACCGTAAGCGTCAGGTCCAAAAATAACTTCCCCAGCTCTTGTGCCACTATTACTTTTTAAATTAGCAACATATTTACCTTCTTTTAAGTAAAAACCTGCTCTATATATTGGCTCTGTTAAAGCAGCTGGATATTCATTGCCAGCGCTATCATAAGCGCCTTCATAGTAACTATTTACTATTACACTACTGTCGTTGTAATTTACATAAGAAGGAATAGCTGTATTTGGATTTACGTAATTGCTTGGAACTTCTTGTAGTCCTTGAATGTCAGATATAAAACTATCAGCTTGCCATCCATTGCTTCCTTCGTAGCCTAATGTTAAAAAGTTTTTATTTACATTTGGTTGAGGATTAAAAATAAAAGTTATAGATGATTTTGCAGAAGCAGCACCGTAAAATACATTTCTATTATTACCACCGGCTTTAAAATAATGTTGATAAACTTCTCCTAAATTTGTAGTAAAAAAAGTATTTTTTAAACTAAACATTTCACCTGGTCTATAGCTATAAAACGTTGGCCAACCTAAAACTCCTTCATCAAAACTTAAAGTGTGAAAATCATTTTGTGTTTCTTGCTGTATAGAAAGAGCATAATTTCTATCATATATATCCCAAGCTCCTTTTATTTTATCTTTTTTATAAGTTCTAAAAATTATTGTACTGCCATTAGTTATAGGATTATTAGTGTTGTCAGTGTAATGACTAGTTAAATAAACATAATTTGCATCTTTAGCAGTTACATATATAGGATATTCTTCTGGGGCTAAAGTAGTTGAATTTACAACTATTAAAGCTGCTCCTGTTTCTATGTCTGTAATATTACTACCAACTTGTAATCGTATATATTTAGGATCTACAGCACTTCCACTAGGTGTGGAAAACTGTCCATTAGATAACCTACTCACATCTACTTGCTGTGGTAATTCACTTATATTTTTTAATTGGTCTCTAAAGAAGTTAGACATTCCATATTCTGATATTTCAGTCATGCCATCATGTGATAATCTAAGTATAGAGCCTCTATCTTTATCAGCAAAATACTTTCTAAAACCATATACAGCAAATGATTCTGGATTTTTACTTATACCAAATTCACCTCTATAAGGCACTATTTGACCAATCACTGTTCCTTGTGGTAACGTTTGAGTACCACCTTCAGAAGTATATATTTGATCTTTATCTATTAAAGCTCTGTTAACTTTATCTTCTTGAAATATTATTAAGTTAGTATCTTCAGCATGTAGCTTTTGTACACTACCTTTGTGTGGATCAGCAGATCTAGTTATTGATTCACCTACAGAAAAAACATTAGTATCATTTAGTCCTGTTCTAGAGTTATAAACACCTGAATATATTAAAGCGTTAGGTCTGTATTCTTGAGCATTACTATCTTCTTTTAAATAAGCTTTAGCTCCATAATCAGTAGATACATCGTTATAACCACCTTGATACCTAGACTCTTCTATAAACCAATTTTCAACTTCATCATAATTAAGAATAACAGCTGGATCAGCAAATCTATTACCTGCATTACCACAACTTGATGGAAAAGTAGGATAATCAGTAGGATTCCAAGGTAATCCTGGAAAATTAGAACCAATACCACCTCTATTCTCATCACTAGCACCTAGACTAGGATTTGGTAAACTACCAACATATATAGTCTTTTTTAACCAAAAAGAATTGTAATACTTTACATTTAATCTAAATCCCATTTTAAAAATTTAATATTTGAAACCATGCTGAATACTCTCTTTTCATTCCTTGACCTATGCCACCAGCATCTAACACCTCAACTTTGAATAAAAATCTTCCATTAACACTTGCGCTTGTAGCTGGATTTACATCACCAGTACTATTTTGCAAATTAGATAAAGTAGCAAAATCACTTTGTATATTCCAAAAAACATGAGGATTAGAGGACGTTCTTAAGAATAATTGTTGAGAATTTACGCTTCCAGCTATATTACTTAAAGAAACTTCTTGTTGTTGAATACCAGAAACTGTTGAACCAGACCCATTAAATACTTGTGAATACTGTTGTAATCTAATAACTTCACAACCAGGAAATCCTTGACCTGTGTTTGGTGATGTAGTACCTTGTATAAAGAAAGGAGTATCAAAACTACCATTGCTGCCAGATGCTGCTCCATTATTCCCATCAAAAAGCATTATAACTCCAGAACCGCTATTACCTGAACCTCCCTCTCCAGACTTAGGAAGAGGACTAATCAAAGATGGCGCTGAATTACCTAATAGCATTTGATAAGTATTGTTAACTGAAGCGCCTGTTGATGTAGATGTAGTAATATTAAAATTAAAAGTTCTTTGATTTGCGTTGGATCCATAATATACACCAGCATCAGTAGGGTTATATATTATTTCATAAGCTGGAGCAGCTGGACTTTCCACTAATTGAAACATTGACACAGGAGAATTATTTCCATTTGTAACATTCATGGTTGCTGTAGATCCAGCTACCGTACCACCGCTATCATCAATAACATTAAAAGTATCTGAAATAGAACTGTTAACACCTGGTGTTATACTTTCGTTCATTAGAAGATTAGGTTCACTTATTCCATTAACAAGACCAGCTGTACCACTAGTTATGTCACTGTTTAAAGTAGATATCCTACCTGCAGAGCTGGATTCCCAAAATATATCTATATTAGAAATAACTGCATCTGTTTCGAAAATATTTAAATTTTTTGAAAATTGAGGTATTACCCTTGGACTTAAATCTAAATTTCCTGCTTGAACAGAAGGCGCAAAACCTACTAAAAAGTTTGTTGATAGTTGTGCTACAAAAGGATTTTTAGAAGATTCTCTATATAATGGATCTACATATTTTAATACAGTAGTTCCAGTCACAGGAGAATTATTTGGATATGAAGATTTTGCTACGTCAGTGTTATTACTCTGCGCTGTCCAAGAACCTAAATCATTAAAAGATATTATAGAAGCTACATTAAATTCATTTAATTGTCTTACTTGAGAAGATTCTGTAGATGATAAAACAGGATTGTAAGCTGTTGGAGAGTTGGTTTGATCAACTATGTATCTAGTTACTACTCTAGGGTATAATAAAGTTTCACTACCATATATTTCTTCTGTAGGTCCGACGTCAGCAAGTTCTTTTGGAATTTTATTTATATTATCACCATAAAGAACTATATTAGAAAAGCTATTAGCTCTTTCATAAGTTGGTTTATCACCAACAATAGTACTAGAACCTAATTTTCCATTAAAAGTAATTTTACCAGAACAAGCGCCAGGCACATAAACATTGTAATATTCTTGTTGTTTTTGCTGTACAACTATTTTGTAACTATAAAAGCCTAACGGATTAGTAGGCGACCAAACACCTGGATAACCTGTTGTATTTTTTACTTGTGGTATAACACTATTAAATAATAAATTTAAATTATTACCTGGCCAGTTTAATGTAGTAGCTAGGTTTTCATAAGGAGAATATATAGATGCAAATTCTCCACTAACAGATACACCTGTAGTTGGATTTCTTAATATAACATTTGACGATCTACCATATCTATCAACTAAAACAACTCCTACTTTATAAGATCTATTTTGCTTTAAAGTATGATTAGGATATTCCTTTTGATCAAAAGATGTAGAACTACTTTGTGGTTTAGCAGCAACACTTATGTCGTATTGAAGAAAATCTGGAGATTCATGTTTTTCTATAAAATTTGCATAAACAACTCTATTTGATGTAACTGCTTGAGCTAAAGCCCTTATAGGTACTTTGTCATGAATTCTAGTTGCGTCCGCATCTGGTAGCACCTTGAAAGGTTTTTCAGATTTATAATTATATTCAAAGAAAAAACCAGTATCTGAAGGTCCAAAACCGCTATCAGAATTAGTGTCTATTTCATCTACAACTTTTATAGCTAAACCATCTGATTCTTTTAAAAGTATTTGTATAGATTCTACTTTATAATCTTTTTTAAATTCACTAAGCCTAGATTGCAGTGGTGAATCAGCTTTATAAGGCATTTCTATTCTAAATTTAGCAGATGTAACTTGATTTTCCATCAATTTATTTATACCACTTTCTGCAGTGTCTTTTTCATCTCTCTTGAGTTCACCTGTACCTGATGCGCTATCTAGAAAATAACCAAATTGTTTAGGTACAAAAGCGTGCTGTGTAAAAGGAGCCATTAAAGAGTATTCACCATCATCATACTTGAATCTATAGCTAAATCTAATAAATTTATTTCTTAAATAATCTTTATCACCACTATAGTTTGCATCATAAATAGGGTTTTCTCTTTCAAATTGAAGTACATTACTAGCTAAAAACGCAACAGATGCAACACCGCCAGGTGAACCCTTGAATACTACAGCAGCAGCATTGGCTGCTGTTAAGGATTGACTCGGGGTATTAGTTGATCCAATTGGATATTGATAAGTTATTATATCTGAAGCATCAAGATTTACCATATCAAAATAACCTAATTCTGGAAAATTTAAGTTTTTAAATCTAATCTTACCAATATTATTTGCAAGTTGAGGATTATTAGTATTAAACTTTAATTGTCCAGGACTTGGAACATTTGCGTTTAGAGTGCTACTACTATTAGCTGGTAAATACTCACTTGTTTCATCTAAAAGGCCGGAAACAAAAGCACCTCCAACTTGGTATATAAAATCTATAGGATCTACAGGGGACAATTTAGAAACTGAAATATGATCTTCAGTAGTGTAATAAGGGCTACCGCTAGTTGCGGACTCTGCTATAGCTTTTTCAATGTTTATTTTTCGTGGTTGATTTCTATCATCAGTAAAAAACAATAAATCTTCTATTATGTCTATACCTGTTATTGGGTGAGTTTTAGAAAAATTCAAGAAAGCACCATCTACTAATTTATCATGTTTAGGTACATTTACTGCACCAGATGTTGGACCTTCTATGTAAGCTATTATACATTTAGCGCTTGTAGTTATTTTACCAACCCCTTGTACGTTCCCTACGGCAGGTGCATCTAATGTAGTTGGTGAACTATCAGAATGATTAGTTGCAAATATAAATATTCTATCCTTATCAGTGTCTACGTGAGTTCCTATTATTTCAACTCCAGTTCCAAAATTAAAATTAGAATATATATTATTACCTATTATATTTTCAACTACACCTTCGTCTGGTCCTTCGCTTTTATTTATAGATATATTTCTACCATCCCTGTACTCACCACTTGGTAAAAGTCTTTCATCTAAGTCTTTATTCATTTTAGACTTGACAAATACGTTTCTTATTACTGACATATTAATGCTTTATCCATTTAGATTTACCTCTCATAGTTTGTATCATCTCGCTTGGCTTCATGTTACTTAAACGTATTTTAGCGTTTCTAAGTTGAGCTGATCTATCTCTTTTAAATCTTTGAACTATATATTCTTGTATTCCAGATCTACCTGCTAGTACAGAATAAGCTATATGCATATACATTGCTTCTTCTGCCATCTTAGGTATTTTAGTGTCTAAATCAGAGGCTAAACCATCGGATATATATTCTAGTATTATTACCATACCTTTCAAGTCACTAGAGAAAGATATTACATTTCTTCTTCTATCTATATTAAACCAACCGTTGCTTTGAGAAACTGTTGGGTCTAAACCGTATCTTCTACCATACGCTGCGTCAAACCAGGAATTATCGTATATATTAGATCCATCATTTAAAGCTTGAGAAAGATTAGCTCCAGTTATATTATTGCTATTATTGCTTTCCCATCTAGTTCTAGTTGTAGATTGCTCTGCTTCAGTGTTAGCTCCGTAACCATCTTGAATAAAATCACCTTTTTGACCTTGTAACGGCACAGAAGTAGGGTCAGTGGTTAAATTATTTGCAGGATATATAGGATGTAAAACCCCTGCATTATCTACATAAGACATCCTAACGTAATTAACATAGTCTTGTGGTATTATAACAGAATTACTTAACGGTAAATCTAATTCTAAAGTTTTTATACTATTTAAAGTGTCATAACTAAATTCTTGTAATCCTCTTTTAGCGTGAAACACAACGTCAGTTCTTTTAACTAAAGGTATTAATTTACCAATACCAGTATAAGCTATTAGAAAATTATTTACTATATCATTTAATTTTACATATTCATAACTTCCGTAATTATTCCATAATGCTCCAGCTTTTAAAACAACTCTTACCAGTGTTAAAGCATTTGCGGCAACGGCTACACTTAATGTTATTGTCTGTTCATTGTACGGGGGCGTAATAGTGTTGTTGTTAACAACTGAAATAGTACCAGCTACGTAATTATTAAAAGTAATACCACCATCTATACTTACTTGAACACCAAAATTAGCGGGTTCTGTTGTTGTGGCTAAAGCTAGTTTAGGTTCAAATGTACAAGTAAAAACAGTTTGAGGAGCAGCTGTAACTGCAAACATTTTTTCGCCTGCGTAATATTCTTCGTTAGTTTGATTAATTAAGCTCATTTATTATTGTTTTTGATTTGCTCTATCTGCCTGCAATTGACCAGCTGCAGCTTGAACTATTTGAGGATCTCTTATTATTATACCAGCATACATTAAAACAGATAGTACAACTTCTGTAAATTCAGAATTATGTAATTCAAAATCAATAGTCGGAGGAGTATTAGTATTGAATATAAATTGACCTAAGTTACCCACTGTGTAAGCCCAGTTAATGTCGTCTGGAACTTTAATGTGTTGAACAGCTACGCTTGCTGTACCAGCATTTACTTTAGTGTTTATAATATTTGGATAAACTTCAAGCTTGTTATTTTCAAATAAATATATAGGAAATTGCTCACTTGGAGTTACTAGTGGAGATAATCTTAAATTGTAAAATTCTCCTCTATCTACTCTTTGCATTTCAACGGGTAGTCTACTCGCGTCTTCATACGTAACAGATCCAACTATGTGTGTTCCTGTTGGTAAAGTAAAATTGTTATTGGCAAGAACATAAGCAGCATTACCATCTCTTTTGAATATGTTCATTTTTTCATTTAGGTTCATTAACCTATTAGCGTAATCCACATCAGTTTGTGGCATTCTAGTAAATTGATTTAAATCTTCAAAATACTTTTCAAAGATTTCTCTTTGAACTTGCGTACCTATTCTATTAAACTCCTCAGGCGTCATATAACCTCTTTGTTCTTTATTTAGTATAAGTAATACAGTTTTATATACTTTATTTACGCTTATTGCCATTTTAATATTTTTAAAAAAAAAGGGTGGCGTAAACCACCCTAAATTATAATCACTTGTTATTTAAGTTTTTTATCTATAGACTTATAGATTTCAAGTCCTTCATCTGTCTTAAACCAACCAGCTAATGCTGAGTACGGATGTTCTTCAAAAGGTATTGTCATTATTTTCTTACCATTACTAGCCCATTTAAAAACTCTTTCTTTAACGTTTAGTTCTAATATATTAGCTTCTACAGCTTTTATACCGAAGTTTCTTAATTCAACATTTTCATCTTCAGAAAGATTTAAGAATAGTTTTGGTTTATGCTTAGCAAACAGCAGTAAATCTCTTTTAAGTTCCTTAGAACTCATATTAGTCACACCAGAGCCTTGTTCTACCCTAAGTATTGCTTCTGCTTGGTCAATATCCATATCATAAGCAGTATTTAAAGCAGCTATTTCCATTTCTAAATAATCATACTGATCTTCAGCTTCAACCACAGCATCGTGCTCTCCAAATATTAAATCTCTATGAGGGTGGTTTAATAATAGTTCTTGTAAATTTCTTTTTTCTTTAGGTACACGTAAATGACCTTCAGAGAAAACTATATGAGACAAAGTTGAAGTTCCTTCTTGTTCGTCTACAAATATAGATTTTTGATTAGTGGCATATCTCATTTCTCTTTCATAACCTAAGTCTTTATCAAACCAAACTAAAGGATATCTACGAGTATGTCTACTAATTATAGTATAAGTTAAAGGATTTTTATTTCCTAATAAATAGTAATTTCTATCTTTATACTCCCAAGTATCTTTTTTTGCTTCAGGAGTTGCAGTAACTTTAGTTACAGGCTTTTTATTTTGTTTTGTTTCCATAATATAATATAATATAATAATTAAAAAAGACCCCGCCGAAGCGGGATCTTATTATTGTTTTAAGCTATTGCACTAAATATTGTTGTATTTTTAACAACACCAGCAGCGTCAGGGCCATCATTAATACAGCTTAACCAGCTTATATTAAGTTTAGCTTCTAAAGCTCTAGCAGCAGTAGCGTTAGCTAATGCAATAGTTCCAGTGATAGTACTACCACCTATGTAAGTAAATACACAAGTGTTAGCAGATGTCGATGCAACTATTTTCATTATACTTTCTGAAGGTATATAAACTGGATTTGAATTAACTCCAGTTACTTCTATATGTTTTGCCATAATTTCTATGTTTTTTAAATGTTAATAATTAATTATGCTCCTTTGAATAACACGAAGTTGTTAGCAGCTTGAGTTACTAAACATCTTTCAGATAAGAAGTTTACTCTCATAGCATCAAGATCAGAAGTATAAGCACCTCCAACAGAACCAGTAATCCAAGACTTGTATCTTCGATCTTCAGTTTCAGAAGCTCTATATCTAACGTGTAAGAAAGGACGTCTAATATTAGTTCCCATCATTTGATCATACACTGTAGTAGTTCCAGCTGGAATCATTACACCGTCAATCGCAGATGATAAACCTCTAGTAGAAGCATCATTTAGATATTTCCAGTCAGTTTTGTAGAAGTCATAAGAACCTCTTCTAAATCCTGAAAAACCAAAGTTAAGAGCCATATCTTCTTCATTGTCAAAAAGACCATAAGAAGCAGAAGCTGTAGAAGAATAACCTCCACCAGCTTGAGCAGCTATCATATCATCAAAGTCAAGAGCCGTAGATCTTGATAAGAACAACATATTTTCTTCAATAGCACCTTGCTTGTCTAATTGTTTTAGGATAGTATCAAAATCACCTAAAGCACCAGAACCAGGAGCAGCAGCTCCAGCAAAACCAGAATATACATTACCTCTTGCTTCGATAGCAGCAAATAAACCTTCTGTACCTTTGATATCTGAACTAGCAGCAGTAGGACCATAATTGAAAGAGATATTAGCTTGAGTCATTTTCTCACCTTCAACCATAGACATTTCTAAGTAGTCATCAAATCTTAATCTAGTTTCAGACTCAGACTTTAGATACCATAAGTATCCTGATGTTCCATCTTCAGTAGCAACTTCAACCCAACCGATCTGAGCAGTGTCAGAACCGTTAATTTCAAAGTTATCCTTTAAGATAATTGGTGAATTAGAAAACTGAGTGAATTGTGGTTGAATAGAACCAGACATTCCAACAGAACCTTTTCCATATTCAGAACCATAAACAAATAAATTTGTTAAGTTAGCTCCAGCTAAAGCAGCAGGAAAAGCACCAGCGGCAGTTTCATATAGAGTACATTCTAATCTATCATTTACTAATGTTCCAACACCAGAGTTAGCAACTGACTGCACTAAAGCTTTAGCAGTAACTAAACCTGTAGCTCTATCAGCGATCAAAATAGTTTGTCCTTGTCTAACAGCACCAGAAGGTGAATTACCACCTGGAAAAGCAGCAGATAAATCAAGATCAACTCTAATATCAAAAGCACCAGCAACAGTAGTTGTTGCATTTGAATAACCTACGTGTAATCTATTTTGTTCAGACCAAATAACTTGGTCAGATGTCATAGGCATTTCAGCGCCTACCATTCTCAAGAAACCACCTAAAGTTCGGTTTCCGTATCTTTCTACTTCTGCTTCGTAAAGCTCAGGTAGATATTGTTGTGCAAAGTTGTTAACTGGATCTCCGCCTGCAGCGTCTCCGTTAAAACTAAGGTAGTTGTCCTGCAGAGTTAATTTCTTCTGCGCAGGAGCTAATGAAGCGGGAAAACTCCCACCTGTGTTAAAACTCATATTTTGTTTTTTTAGTTTTTATTTTTTGTTTTACGTTGTATTTTTAACTTAGAACTATCTATACCAGATATCGCTTTTACTTTAAAACCTCCAACAAATACATCGCCTTCAGACGCTGGCGTCCTAGATTCAATATTTATGTTTTTTGATTTTGCTACTACATCTTTAACAGCATCGGCTTTGCCTTGCTCATAAAAATGTTTTGCTATAGTATCTGAATTTTCTGCAGAATAAATAGCTTTATGATAACCAACATGATCCTTTACACTTCCATCTTCGTTTAAGAACTTCTTAACAAAATGAGATAAGTTTGATTGGCTCTTAGCTATTTCCTGAGGGTTTGAAACTCCATATCTAAATCTTTTTTCTCCAACATTAAATTCAAAACCTTTGAATTCATCAGAAAATATCTTATTAGTTTGCTTTTCAAAATCAGAATGTTGCTGTGTTGCTACATCTTGCTCCTTGTTATATCTATTGAAAAAGTCCATTGCTTTCTGTTGCTCTTGAGTAGCGCCCGGTCTCAACTTGATCTCGTCGTAATATTTACTCTTTGTTTGCTCTAGAAAACCACGTGCTTTGGCAATTTCTTCTTTATAAGCTAGCTTTTTCTTTTTAACAGCTCGCTCTTCATCCATTTCATCATCATAAGAGAAATTGTCTTCTAATATAAAATCAACTTCTTCTCTATTTAGATGTGGTTTAGTCTGTTTGTAATACTCTCTAAGTAGTACATCTTCATCAATATTAGTGTAGTCTGCATTTAATCTAACATAATCATTGATGTCACCGCCTGTTTCTTCCATGAATGAAACTAGTTTTTCGATGTTTTCTGGTAAAGGCTTTCCTGTTACTTTTTCATCTCTTACGGCTTCTTTTAATTCTTTTTCTACAATTTTAGTTTCTTCTTTAACTTCTTCTTCAGTTATTTCAGATACTGGACTTACACTTTCTTTAGTGATCTCTTGTTTGTTTTGTGTTTTTTCAACTTCTTGCAGTTCTAACTTTTGTTCTTCTTTATTCTCTTCAGACTTTATTATAATTTTTTTTGTATCTGAGTCTTTAACTGCGTTTTCTTGATTTTTACTTAAATCTAATTTTACTGTTTCACCAATTTTATTTGAATACTTTTTTGGTTTATTTGTTTTTTTCTTTATTTTTAAACCTTCTTTAGTTTCATCTGCTGATGGTCCTTTCTCTACTTGTTTTGACATAATATAATATAATAGTTAATAAAAATTATTGTGGAGCAAATTGCTCTAATCCAAACCCGCCAAGACTGTCATTGCCTGCTGATTCAAAATTTGTTGGTAATAAATCATTTTTCTTTTGATCTATCATAGTGCTTTGTTGAGTTCCTATAAGTTTAGCTCTTTCGTCTTTACGGTCCTCTATAAATGTTTCTTTGTTTTTTTCAGCTTTACCTTTTGCCTCGGTTAATTGTATGTTAAAATCAAATTCCATTTGCATTAATTGTCTTTTAATTTCAGCTTCTCTTTCCATACGTTGTATTTCAAATTGAGACTTACCTTGCTCAATAGATAAAGTAGTTTGTGCTAAAGCTTGTTGCTTTTGCAATTCCGCCATAGCTGTTCTTTCTGCAGTTTCCGCTTGAGCTTGTCCTTGCGCGGCTATATTAGCTTGTTGTGATTCTTGATCTGCTTTCTGCTTTTGTTTTCTTCTTTGTTTTAGCAGTTGATTAGCAAGCTTTAAGTTATTAACTTGTCTAATATCTATTGCATCTTCTAAGAATATTTGACCACTTTTTAAAGCCACTTGAATATTTTGCTCTAATTGAGCTTTTTCTTCTTCGTCAGGCACTAAATCTAAAAATACCCCAAAGTCATATAGGTGTAGATTGTATATATCCTCCAGCGTTCCTACGTTGTAAGAACTTATACTAGATTTTAAAGCGTCTTTAGTTAAATCAAACTCCAAGCAATCACCTACTCTAAGTGCTATATTCTCACATGTTCTTAATGTTAAATATAAACTTGCTTGTACTATGTGTCTAGTTGCTGTATTAGAATTAGCAATAGCTAGCTTTTGTAATCCAACTAAAGAATCACCAGAAGGCACACTTCCATCTCTTGCTTCATTAAGTCCTGTTACATCTCTTATCATTTGTAAATAATATTGATAAGTTTGTATGAGACCTTGTATTTTGCTCATTCCATTAGATGTAGATAATTCTTGTATAGGTACTTTACCAGGGTTTTGACCACCATCTTGAGTCATTGATCTACCTATAATACTACCAGTTTGAAAATACATATTCAAAGCTTCTTGTGGATTATAGCTAGTTCCACTACCTAAGTCTATCTCTGCTAAACCATCTGCATCTAAATAAACACCATCAGGCACTATCCTAGACATCACTTGCTGTAACTTTAAGTGAGTTAATTGAATCATATCAGCAAAACCAGTTATTCTACTAACTAAAGACTCAATCCTACCTTTGTACATTCTAGGAGCACATATGTTGTAATTCATATTAACCTTAACTAAATTAGATTCAGGTCTAGTCATGTTTCTAGCTAATTCCCATTGTAATAGATTTTCATGACCTAATATTTTAGCACCAGAATAAAGAACTTCAATTGATCTAGAGATTCTTTCAAAATTATCATTAGGTTCTGGATTAAAAGTATCTGGCTTCTCTAAAGCTTTTTCTAAACCAGTAGCAGTTTCTTTTATTTTAAAAACTTGCTCACTATAAGTTTTGTATTCAAAATATAAAACATAAACGCTGTTATTATCATCTCTACCACCCCAGTCAAACATGTAGTTGCTATTACCTGGATACTTTTGTATTTTTTCTAATTCTTCAGGAGTTAAGTCAGGAAACTGCTGCTTAAGATCTGATAAACTAATTTTTTTAACTTCTCCTACATACCATATATCTTCAAAATTAGGATCTTCAGTATAAGAGTAGATTAACCTAGCGGGATCAACATAGTCAACAACGATGCCTTCAGCTTTATTAAAACTCGTTTTAGTACAACCTATACCTAGTATTACTAAATCTTCATTTATTCTTCTTCTAGTTAATTCGTATCTGTTTCTATCTAATGTATTATTTATTAATTCTTCTTCAGCTATCTCAATAGATTGTTTATAATCTAATTGCATATGCAACTCTAGTTCTTCTTTGTTCTGAGGAAGATCTTCAGGATTTTCTGTAGAATACATATTTAAACCTAATGTCTGTTGTATATTATCTAAATATTCTTTAGTTTCTATATCTCTTAATATTCTATTAGCATATTCAGTTCTAGATTTTAAAGATTCAGGATCTTGAGCATAAGCTTTGATTTCGTAAAGCTTTTCAGACATTCCATTTACAACTATATCTACAAATTTAGATATCACAGGTATAGGTTTCCAGTCTAAGTTTAAATAAGATAAATCACCATTAATAGATAATTCGTCTTTGTACTTTTGTACAGATTGCTCGCCTCTAGCGTATAGTCTTAAGTTTCTAAAATTATTAAAATTAGTAGAATATCTGTTACCTAATCCAGTTCTAGTTCCGCTAAACCATTCACCCTCGATAGCTTTGCCAACCTGCATGCCATATTCATATCCTGATTTAACTTCATCAGGAACAACTTGATCTGGGAAAATACTATTACCATCTGTTACAGCCATTTATTTTATTATTTGTGAAGAATTTCCTTCGTTATTATATCTTTTAATACCTAGATTAATATTTTTTATATTTCTATCTGCAACTGGTTTATACAAGTTTTTATTACAAGCCATTATAGCTAAACCTGAGCTTATGGAAGCATCGTGTTTAGTTCTATTGTTTATATTAAACTTAGCCCAGTCTTCTAGGGTTTTTTGGAAATACATATCTCCATGTTCAGTTTCTTTTAACCCCACATAATTTTCTATATAAGATTCTATAGCAGCGGCATGCGCTTGCTTAATGTCTTCACTTGAATTAGGTATTCCACCTATTTCTTTTTCAGTGATAGAAAGTTTATTCCATATTTTATCAGGACGATTCATTGAAAACCCTCTATAGCCTCTTCTTTTTAAATAATACAAGAATCTAGGTTTATTGTTCTCAGCAAGTATAGGCATACCGTAAAATACCATAGACATTAAAACATCTTCAAAAAATATTTCAGCTGTTTGAGGTCTTGATATATATTCTAAGAAAAAATGACTTGGTGGCACATCCTCCATTGAAAACTTAGTTAACCCATGTAAAGAACCATTAGATCCTTTGCCATCAACTGTTCCTGATATATCGTAGCTGTCTAAACCAAATGCTCCAATATGTTCGTTACCAGGATGCTTAGTACCATTCTTTAGTATCACTCGGTTTTGTAAACTTTTAATAGGTATCCAAGATGTTAAAAATCTACCATTGTTATTAGGCACAAATATAACTGAAGTATCTTTCACTCCATCTGCCCATTGAAAACTACCTCTAGTTACACTATTTATATTGTTTATTTCTTCATTGTAATCTATTTGTTCGTAGATTTTAGTTAAATTAAATAAACTATCTTTTGTTTCGTCTCTAAAAGCGTGTTGTTCGGTTCTTGGAAACTGACGATAATATTCGTTTAAACTATCACTGTCTGACTTAAGTCCTTCAACTTCATTTTGCCAATGTTCTATAACTCCTGTTGTAATTTCATAACCGTCTGCTCCTTTAACTTTATTTTCTGGTTTAGTGAATATAGGTAATCCATAAGTGTTAATGAATCCTTCGTAGTTCCATTCCATAGGAATGAACAAGCTATAGAGTCCAGAAGATGTTTGTCCGTTTCTATTTCTTTTATCAACGCTTGAGTTGTAGTATAGTTTTCTAAAGTTTTCTCCACCTTTATCTAATGCGTTTGAAGTTGAGCCCATCATACACTTGCCTACGATTCTTGATCCTAGCCTTAATGTTGTTTTTGTAACTCGCCAGTTGTTTAGTATGTTGTCCGGTCTTTCCCATTTTCCACTTTCGTCGTGTGCTAATATTTTTAATTTTTCACCATCATATGAGTTATCTCCGGTGTTTTTCCAGTCAATAGTTGTATCAAGACCATCTAATTCTCTAAGCTTTTCGTTTGATTCAATTTTTCTTCTTGTAAGTTTTGATGCTGGAACTCTATAAGCCAATTCAGTTTTAGGTCTGTCCATACCGTCTTGTATTGGTTTAAAAAAGAAAGGGTAATTAACGGATATTGGGACAACCTTATCTGTAAACATTTTTTTAGCATCTGATCCTGACTTTGACAATATGCCAAATCTTGAATCTGAAGATATCGTGGCTTGATTGACAAGCTCTGCACTAGACATAAAAGAGAATCCAGATCTTCTGTTTTTGAGATAACACATACCATAACATCTTGAATCCGCCTTACATGCTTCCCAGAATATAAAGAAGAGTCTATTTGATTCTCTGTAATCTGGTGCTCCAACGTCGATTTTTGACCATTGAAGGTACATGTAGTGAGTACCAGTAATATAAGTAGGTAAGCCATTATTGTAAAACCAATAACCTTGTTCTCTTTTTTTAAATTCTTCGTCGATATAATCATACCATTTTTCTTTAAAATCTGTAGGATATTCATCCCAGTCAAATCTACTTTTAATTCCACTTAGTTCTTTTGGATACTCTTGCTTTTCCCAATGTTGATTAGCTTTATCTTTGCTTCGTTTAAACGATTCATTTGTTGCTGGTAAAGCAATCCTGAGATTCTGTATTTCAATGACTTGTCCAATTTGTCCTGTTTTACTTATTATTATAAAATCATAATCAGGGTTGTAGCCATACTCCCATTTTTTAAACCTATTGTTTTTAGCTAGTATCTTAGGATTTACAATGTCTTTAATTTCTTTCCAAAGAGTTTGTTCATAACTCATTTGCTTCTCCCTTCTGCAAAACCTTTAAAAGTTTTTTCTACTTTAACTTCTTTAGGTTTATCACTCAGCATGTCTTCTTCTAGTTGTATCCGATTTAATATTTCAAAAGCATCGAATATAGCTAGTTTTTTTGTTGCAGCAGCATTTTTTAATCTATCAGCGCTTAAATCGTCGTCCGAGTCTACAATCTTTTCTTTTGCTACTTTAATTAATTCCTCAACTGCCTTTTGCCCAGCTTGGATTATTTTCAATTTCG
>Ga0208814_1000439_pt1 | contig 26514 bp, 28 predicted proteins | sample MalvirAntarct_55_FD_184253 | JGI IMG/M metagenome (GOLD analysis project Ga0208814, IMG submission 184253) | Marine viral communities from the Global Malaspina Expedition - Malaspina viral metaG Antarct_55 (SPAdes) (version 2) | ecosystem: Environmental > Aquatic > Marine > Oceanic | place...
GAGAATCATATGACCTTACATGATATTAAGTATATGCAAGCATCACGCAGGGAATCCAACAAGCTGCGGGAGCAACTACGCAAGCAACGCAACACCCATGACCCTGACGATATGCACGTATGGGCCAAGCAACATGTATGGGTCAAAGTCTTACAAGTACTAGGTGCAATCGCCATGAGCATAGGGCTATTCATCTTTATGGACTACGCCCTGTGGTCTATTCGAGTTGTACTTTCACTATAGGAGAACGACATATGAGTACTCATGAACAACTAATGCAACTACGCATCCAGCGTACGAGCAAACTAGGAGCACCGAAGATGAGCATAAAAGAAATGGAAGCAGCACTAGAAGCAACGCGGCGTGAGATTGGCGGTCAAGCACGCCTAAATGCCTGCTGTGTAGACGCACGCCTACTGGATAAGGAACGGACGCTAGAGCAAGCAGTAGCCGACGCACACTCACATGCAGAGATAGTGGTAATGATTGAAGACATAGCGCACGAGTTCATGGAAGAGCGCGGGAACCTTACCAACTATTGGAAAACCTATAACCTAAATGAGCGTGAGCAGCGGGACGTGCGACAGTACTTAGAAGAAAGAATGCGAGAACGTAGTGATGCCTACGTTGAAGTGGATGCACCAGTAAAGCTGCAAGATTTACTTACAGAGTACAAAGACTAATCAACCAACCTACAGCACCTAACATTGTTAGGTAGCTAACAACAAGGAAAGAAGCAATGAGCAGACAAGCAGAAACACAAGAAGATATTAACCAACCACCAACAGTTACCCTAGATCAGGCAGCTTGCTTAATCTTGGACAACCCCACAGTAAGGTTCGGTTTGTTCGGTGAACCCGGCATCGGTAAGACATCTATAGAAAAGATACTTGTACGCAAGTCTGGGTACAAGGCATTCATCTTGGCTATGACTGAAATGGAGCTGGGCGATCTGGCTCTTCCTACCATCAACCACGAGACTAAGACTACAGCGTTTTACCCTAGTGAACGGTTCGGACTGCATCTAGGTGAGCCGGTCGTTGTCATCTTAGACGAATGGACTAAAGCCCCTAAGCCTGTCAAGAATATGACGCACGGTTTGTTAGAGGCAAGTAACCCTCGCTTAGGTTGTCTACCAGCCCCCGATGGCAGCATCATTCTCATGACGGGCAACCTCGCATCAGATGGAGTAGGTGACTCGATGGAAGCGCATACCTCACAGCGCGTAGTCAAGTTACACATATCCAAGCCAACGGCAGAGCAATGGGATGTCTGGGCATATGACAACAGTATGCACCCCATCATAAGGGCATGGGTTGATCGTAACCCTCACTGTCTAGCTTCTTACCTCGATGCTGATCAGAAGGGCAATGAGTTTATCTTTAACCCCCGAGTCCAACAGAATGGCTGTATCTCTCCGCGTGTACTGGAGTTGATCAGTCGTATACTTTATGGGCGTAGCAGCGATGCACACGCAACCCATGCGGCTATTGCGGGTATTGCAGGACTGTCCGCTGCCGATAGCATATCCGCTTACATCAGGCACAGCGATGGACTTCCCGCGTTTCAAGACATAACGGACAATCCCTCCACAGCTAAACTGCCTGTCGACCCCGGTGCTTGCGCAGTGCTTACCTTCGGAATGTTAGAGCGGGTAAACGCGGTAACACTCAAGCCCATACTCAAATACCTACGCAGACTCGACGAAGAGTGGCAGTGCATATTCTGTATCGCCTTAGCACGGAATACTCAGAAGCAAAAATTTGCTTTTGAAGAAGTGGAATTCGCTAACTGGGTACGTGACAACGAGGACTTACTGTAATGCAAACACTACCTAGGCGGTTCAAAGCCGTCAAGATTAGCGTCATGCGTAGCGATGAGTTCATAGAGCTTAGTGGCGTAATGATGATGGGTAAGGCCGAGCTATCCGAGGACTTCCCTACGGCGTGTACTGACGGACGCAACGAGATATACGGTATCAAGTTTATCACGGCTCTAGCAGACAAGGAGCTAGGGTTTGTCATCGTTCATGAGAATGTGCACAAGGCAGCACGGCACACGACGATCTACTACACCCTGTACAAGTTGGACGCAAGGCTTGCGAACATGGCGTGTGACTACTGGATTAATGGACGGATACTCAAGGCCGACCCCAGAGGTAACGTAGTGACTATGCCGCGTGACTCAAAGGGAAACATCATGGGACTGCATGATCTCAAGTATGACGGGTGGCCTGTGCTTAAGATATTCCGTTACCTCCAAGAGAACGGTGCTCCACCACCTCCGCAAGGTGAGGGCGGCGAAGGCGAAAGCGGTAACTTCGATGAACATGACTGGGAGTCACAGCAAGGACTTAGCGACAAAGAACGCAAGGAGCAAGCCGAGGATGTACAGCAAGCTATTCGACAAGGTGCAATGGCCGCGAAGAAGGCAGGCGTTGGCGGTAAGAATGGCAGGCTAGGACTAGGCGAACTACTCGAGAGCAAGGTTCGCTGGGAGCAAGAGATGGCTGAGTTTATTAGCAGCGCGTGTGCAAGTAAGGACGAGAGTACATGGAGCAGACCGAACCGCAGGTTCCTGCATACAGGTTTGGTCATGCCGTCCTTGATAGGTGAGTCGATACGCGAGGCGGTACTAGCGGTAGATGCGTCATGGTCTATGTTAGTAGACGACCGGCTGACTAAGGTAGTGAGTGAGGTTCAAGCCCTAGCGGATCAGGTCAACATAGACAAGGTACACGTCCTGTACTGGGATGGTGGTGTGGAGAAACACGAGATATACAGAGGTGCAGAGTTCAAGACTTTCTCGGCAGACACTACGCCCTCTGGTGGAGGCGGCACTGATCCTGCGTGCGTACCTGACTATCTTGCGAAGGAGGGCATCACACCAGATTTTACTTTGATGCTTACTGACGGAGAAGTTAACAGTTGGGGGGAGTGGAGTACTCCAGTGCTGTGGGCGATAACTAATGCACACATAACCGCCCCTGTGGGCAAAACAATTAACATCAACTAGGAGAATGACATGAAAGCAAAAATTAGAATTGGGCATAGAGATTACGTAGTGCCAGCAGAAGACGCGATTAAGATTATGGAAATAGTGGAGGGAGCACCGCTCTTCGAGGATAAGTATCACCGAGGCGAGGGGGATCAAGATGCGTACTACACCTACCATGTGTGGAAGTCAGACAAGATTGGCGAGACGCTCGAGCTAATCTCTGAAGACACGTACCGCATTGCTAAGTTAGCCGGTAAATACACCGAGGAATAAGGGAGAACCACATGTTTGGAAGTCACATAGAAGTACCAGCGTTACTAGATTATGAGTACGCGCTACAGCATTACAACTCCATCGTACCGATACGTGGTAGCGATGACCTACGGCCTATCTGTAAGACAGCGAACGGACGGCGTAGGAAACATCAAGTCATCAGGCTCAGTACTACTGGTGGCATACCCTCAGTACAGTGCGTTCTGTACGCAACTGCTTGCGTTACGTTCCTGTCTAACGGAGAGGTGCACGTAACAGACGGCGGGTATCCGACACGCAGCACGTTCGCGTTTGTCAGCGGAATACTTGGTCATGTCCCAGCGCGGATGTTTGTCCACCAAGATAGGACATGGCTAAGCCTAAGTAACGGAGACTACACTCTTCCTGTGCTTACTAATGTATTGAGGCTCCGACCCTACGTAACGCTTGGAGATCAGGAAACGCTCCGCAAGTTTGAGGTACTCAATCCTGTGCCTATGACAAAGGTAGTGCTAGATCGTAAGGCGTTCAACCAGATCAAAAAGCGATACGCTCCGTTCCGTACTTATGTGCGGCATATGGAGAAGGTCTTCGATGGGCGAAACAAAGACTACGACTGGGCATCAGTGATCAAACAGCTTCAAGCCCCTAGCTTTTTACAAGGTGAGGAACAACGTCCCGAGTGGGCAAAGTGTATGCCGTATATGATTCTGAGAGCGCGCGACCTCAAGCAGACTACGCAAGAAGTATTTCTTGATTGGCTGAAGCGGGTGCACGCTAAGGAAGTATTCGTGGACACACCACAACCGGAAGGTGCGTTAGTGACCGACCGTAACAGACATTACTTATCACAGCAGTAACCTACAGCACCTAACATTGTTAGGTCATTCATAACGGAGAAGAACTATGAGCATTTCATCAAGCGCAGTATTAGCACGACTAACCCTTAACACTTGGACAGCAGAGAAGTTGGACAGGGAGCAGACCGATAAGGTACTAGCAACCAACAACGCCGACAGTGGAGCGGGTAAGTTTTCTAAGAACCTTATGGCAGGGACTACCCTTGTCAAAGAAATCCTTAATCACGGCACAGCTATACGCCATTGGCATGAGAAGAACACTCTTGCATGGGAAGAGCGAGGTGCAAGGCTTCTACCCACTAGCCTGTTTATGCAGTTCAAGCAGGAGGCGAATATGCACAAAAGAAAACGCCTAATACTGGTAGACGAACTATGCGATAAGTACGTCATGCTAAAGGGTATTGCTCGCACATCTCTTGGCAGTATGTATCGTGAGGAGGACTACCCCTCAGTAGACGAGATCAGAGAGAAGTATAAGTTCACTCTTACGTTTACGCCTGTACCGGAGTCAGGACACTTCGTCCTAGACATACCTGCTCAGGAGTTAGAAGAGACCAAGCAGTCTTGTGAGATTGAGATACAACGTCGCCTAGTAGACGCAGTACAAGGTGCATGGGACAAGCTCTATGCGATGCTCAGTAACATGAGTAAGAAGTTGGTAGAAGCAGACGAGGATACAAAACGACGGTGGCATGACTCGTTCGTTGATAACCCCAAGGAGCTATGTAGATTGCTAGAGCACCTTAATGTAACGAACGATCCTAAGCTGGAGGCAGCGCGGGTCGAGCTAGAGAGGGCGATGCTAGGCACAGACTTAGAAGGACTTAAGGAGTCACCCGTGCTACGTGCATCGCTAAAGAAGAAGGTCGATTCGATCTTAGCTTCACATGAGTGGTGAGTGATATGCAGACTGTTCATAAGGATATATACGCTACGTTCCCTAACGTCCAAGACAAGCGGGACAAGCCGCTCTTAGCTAAGGAGAAGCAGCATTACTTAGGCGAGGAGATAATTGGTAAGTTAACGCTGGCTTATCCGCACTATGTCTTTGAGCTACGAAACGAGAACGCTGATGAGCTTAGGGTAGACGTGCTGTTTAAAGGCGAACGCTTAGGTCTGATGTACTTTCACAGTTCTTGGTATCGAGACGAAGAGGTATGGCTAACCAACAAGCGCATACGTGACAAGATGTCCAGAGGTAGCCATATAAAGACTACTAAGCTAGACCGAGCGGTGAAGGAGTTTAAGAAGTACTTCAAGCCGTTAAGTATTCGGGAGCACATCCTGCACAAACAGAAAGTAGTTAAGCGGGAGATTGTTAGAGAGGTCGGTACTATAACCTCAAACTTAGGAGGTCAGCTCGGAGTGTCTAAGCTGTTCAATAAGTACTCAACTCAGACGGCAGATCGATACGCTGCACTGTTGGAAGCTGAAGGGGTAGACGAGCAAACTGTTACCCACGCAAGGACGTGGCTAGCTAAGCTGATGACCGTCGGCCCAATATGGCGCACGCTTCCGAAGGCTCTCGCCAACCCCTTCCTTAACCTGCGAAAGGAGGGGACTACTTCCTCCCAACCTAAGGCGGTGTTGTTTTACATAACACCTGATAAGGAATACTGCCAAGCCTTAGGCTGGGGTTCAGGGTTCGACTTGCTAATACTTAAGGAGCATGAAGTCCTACCTAAGTATAAGACAGCGATAGGAATACTCAAGATGCTAGACGATAAAACCTATGTGTCTAGCATAGGCTATAAAGTCGATAAGGATACCTTTTATATATTAGACACAGGAGATACAGATGAAAGCTTTGGACGTTGATGAAGACGGAAACCCACAGGCACTACAGCATGTGAATGTTAGGTTACCTCGTTATGTGGTGGAGTACTTCAAGCGAAGCCCGCACTACACTGCGCAAATACGTAAGGTGCTTAAAGACCATGCAGATACTTATAAACAACAGGAGAACGACATGGATAAATAGGTTATACCTAACCTAACAATGTTAGGTGGCTCGACCCCATTTAATTAACCACCTTCGGGTGGTTTTTTTTGGCCTTTACAAAGTCCAACCCTTAGGCTATGCTTTCTGCATGGCTAGTACACCCGAGAAGAAAGTAAAAGACAAAGTAGTTAAACTCCTCAAGCAACACGGGGCGTACTACTTCTTCCCCGCTACCTATGGCATGGGACGTAGTGGCATACCTGACGTTGTGTGCTGCCATAACGGTGCGTTCATTGGCATCGAATGTAAGGCAGGCAAGAATACAACAACCATGCTACAAGATCGAGAGCTTGCTGCTATTGAAGCGGCGGGGGGTATTGCTTTGGTCATCAACGAACACAACCTAAACGAAGTGGAGAAGCTACTAAGTGAATAAAGGATTAGAGATAATGTTAGCTAGGATGGATAGCCACCCTAAAGATTTTAACTTACTACAACTCCAGCCTAGACAAGAAGATACGTGGGGGCTGCTCATCAGTATAGTGCGCGATGAAAACCGGAGCGGGAGTTTCATTACTCCCGAAGAGCGTGAGTCTTTCGAGGGCAAGATGCACAAAGTCCAAGGTCAGATATTCACAGGAGCTGTGCTACAAAAAGTACTAGACCATGATAGTTGCTCCCAGCAACTACTTGCCAAACGGCAGGTGTAAGCCCCAAATGGATATGCTTACGATTGACTTCGAAACTTATTATGCAAAAGACTTTGGCTTAAGGAAGTTTACTACTGAGGAGTACATCCGCCATAAGCGCTTTGAGGTTATAGGCGTAGCGGTAAAGAAGAACAAGGAAGAAACTAAGTTTGTTAGTGGGACAAAGAAAAAGATAAAAGCTTTCTTAGATTCCTTTGACTGGGGTACTTCTGTTGTTATTGCGCACAATGCGCGATTTGATCTTTCCATAATGAGCTGGCATTTCGATATAGTTCCGAAGAAGATTGCTGACACCCTTTGCATGGCACGCGCCATCCACACCATAGAAGTTGGTGGAAGCCTGTCGGCTTTAGTAAAACATTACGGACTCGGTGTGAAAGGTACTGAGGTTTTAGATGCGCTAGGTAAGAAGCGGTTAGACTTTACTGGCGAGGAGATGGAAGCCTACGGTGGGTATTGTATTAACGATGTAGAGCTTACCTACGCCTTGTTCGGTGTACTAGCCCCTAAAATTTCTAAGTTAGAACTAAACCTAATAGACCTCACTCTTAGGATGTTTACCGAACCAGTACTTGAGGTAGACAGAGAGTTGCTGACCGCGCACCTTAACAAGATTAAAGACACTAAAGAGAAGCTGCTGTCTAAGGCTAACGTAGACCGCGAACATATAATGAGTAACCCTAAGTTTGCTGAGCTACTTAGGCAGTGTGGTGTAGAACCTCCCACTAAGATTAGTTTGCGCACAGGCAAGGAAGCGTTTGCGTTTGCCAAGACAGACGAAGGACTTAAGGAGCTACAAAGCCATCCTAACCCGTTGGTTCAAATCCTTGTAGCCACGCGCCTAGGGGTGAAGTCTACGATAGACGAGACGCGCACCGAGAGGCTTATTGCAATAGGTGGAAGGGGCAAGCTGCCTATACCGCTGAAGTACTACGCAGCCCACACAGGTAGGTGGGGTGGTGACGATAAAGTAAACATGCAAAACTTACCACGCGGTTCGGTACTTAAGAAGGCTATATGCGCACCAGCGGGGTACAAGTTTATTGATTGCGACCTATCGCAGATTGAGGCACGTACCTTAGCATGGTTAGCTGAGGAGGAGTCCTTAGTAGAGGCGTTCGACCGAGGGGACGATGTATACAAGATAATGGCTTCTGCTATATACAATAAAGAGCCAGACGACATAGATAAGAACGAACGGTTTGTAGGCAAGACCACAATCTTAGGCGCAGGTTACGGCATGGGTGCGGTTAGGTTTAAAGATCAGTTAAAGACTTTCGGAGTAGAGCTAGAGCAAGATGAGTGCGACCGAATCATCCGAGTGTATAGGGAGACTTACCCCAATATACCTAGGCTGTGGAGGCAAGCAGGTAGTGCTCTTCAAGGGCTAATGGCGGGGCAAAGTCAGGACATTGGCAAGGAAGGGGTTTTAGTTGTAGATACTGACAACGGGATTAAACTCCCTAACGGCTTATACGTTAAGTACCCCAACCTAAGGAAAGAAAGAAACGAAGAAGACGGGCGAGTAGAAGTTGTGTATGACACTAAGCGAGGTCGCGCTATTATACCCAACCGCATATACGGCGGTAAGGTTATTGAAAATGTATGCCAAGCATTAGCTCGTATAGTTATTGGTGAGCAACTGTTACGTGTCGCAGAGCGCTATAAAGTTGTCATGACGGTACACGATGCCATAGGGTGTATAGCCCCCATAAGCGAAGTAAAAGAAGCTATGACTTACGTAGAAGATTCAATGAAGTTGCGACCCGAGTGGGCGTTAGACTTACCCCTCGATTGTGAAGGCGGTTACGCCAACTCTTACGGGGAATGTTAATTACGGGGGTTCTTTGCTTCCCCCGGATACCCCAGCGGGCGGTGGGTAGGCTATAAAAACACCCGCAATGCAGAAGGAAGACAAAGGTATTTACACCACTGTAAGTGTCTATCCAGTTTCTTGTCTGCGTCGAGGAAGCTACGTAACGGCTAGTCGTGCTCTGTAAGGTGTAGGTGTTCTGAATAGGTGGGGCAGCGCACTCTACAGATTACGCGCTTAATTAACTAGGAGAATAAGAATGAACAGCAAACTTAAAAACTTAGAAGAAAAGATTATTGAGTGTATTACTGATCAAGTGGAGGAAGAACCCGGTGCAGTAGCACTGGTGTCTGTAACGCTGAGCGCTATACTCATAAAGATAAATAAATCTAACGGAATGCACAAAGAAGACTTTATCGAACTGATGGATGAAGCATGGGACGGAATAACTAAGGAGACACACTGATGAGCAGAGACAGAGTAACGGTAGAGCTAGAAGAGTACCTGCTAACACAGGAGGAAGACTACGTATCTCCAGAAGAGCGCAAGCAAGAGATGGCTGACCGCGCAGCCGATGAAGCTATGTCTACATGGGACGACGAATGAAAGTTACAATAGAACTTAATGAAGACGACGCACAAGAAATAGTTGAGCTAGGCCAACAACTGCTTGAGGTTGTTGATAGGTTAGAAGAGGTAGCAAAATGTCTGGAGATTTTGCAAGATGCCAAATGATCTAAGCACTAACGTGTGCCCCAAGTGCAAGGAAGGTTCCGAAGAAGTCTTAAACATGGAGACTCAGAAACGCGTGGGCTGGTACTGTTTAAAGTGTGAGCATTTCGAGCAGGCTATTTTGCGAGAGACGACTATACATAAAGTTGCAAAGGTACACATCTAAACAGGAGATAACAATGGCAAACGCATTTGCTAGAACAAATAGCAGAGGGAACCAGTTGGTGCAGGGCTTAGACTTATCGGAGCTAAGGCCGGTTGACGTTACCACTAAGCGTATGGACCCGTGGGATTTAGTATCCCGCTTGAAATACAAAAATGTTCCGGTATGGCACTTCCTCGCAGAAGATACAAATGGTGACTTACTCTTCACGTATTTAGATAAATACAATTTGCTGTTTAGCCACGTTAACAGGGAAATTAGTTTTAATGGAACCCATTTACAAGTGCGGCATTACGGCGGGGCAAAGGAAATAAAAGCGGGGCCGGACAGGTTTTTAATTTACGGCGGTAGTATCCACAGGAGATAGGTAGTGGTAGAGGATGAAAAAAAAGTACAGCGTGAGAAGATAGCACAAGACATAAAAGACTATTTAGCTAAGGGTGGTAAAGTTCGTCAGTATTCAAGCGGTGTATCCGCTTACGATAAGGAAGAAAAAACTATTTGGGGCGCAATGCCGGATAGTCGCGTGCAAATAATACGCACTAAACATAAAGGTAAATAGCATGACAGCTTGGTCTTATAGTAGCTTAAGTACGTTTAAGCAGTGCCCTAAAAAGTACTACCACCTAAGGGTAGCTAAGGACGTAAAAGATAAAGGCAGCCCCGCTATGTACTACGGCAACGAAGTGCATAAGGCCGCCGAAATGTATATAAAAGAGGGAGAAGAAATCCCTAAGAAGTTTGACTTCATAACTAACACACTTGACTCCCTTAATAGAATACCGGGGGAAAAACATTGCGAGCTACGGTTTGGCGTATCCTATGATGGTGAAGAGTACACCCCTTGCACGTTTTTCGACCGCAAGAAGGAAGTGTGGTGGCGAGGTATTGCTGACCTAGTTATCGTACACGAAGACAAAGCCTTTCTGGTGGACTATAAGACAGGTAAGAATGCAAAGTACGCGGATACTGCTCAGCTTGATGCTCTTGCTGCGGCTACGTTTTTGCATTTTCCCGAGGTCAATACGATTAAGTCTGCATTGGCCTACGTAGTGAGCAACGAATTCATACGCAAAGAACATCGACGGGAGCTTATCAAGTCGTACTTTGCCACCTTTCACCCTGACCTTGATCGTTTAGCCGGTGCTGAAGAGTCAGACGTTTGGAATGCAGTTAGCGGCCCGTTGTGCGCCTATTGCCCAGTAAAGAAATGTTCCCATAACAGGAGATAGACATGAAGAAGCCTAGAGACTACAAAGCAGAATACGCAAAGTACCAAGGTACAGCGGAGCAGAAGAAGAACCGAGCACAGCGCAATACTGCACGCGCAAGATTAGTTGCCTCTGGTGCAGTTAAGAAGGGCGATGGCAAACACGTTAACCACGTCACTCCAATATCGAGAGGTGGCGGCAACGCCCCCAGTAACCTCACGGTTAAAACAGAAGCTAATAATTCTTCTTTCCCTCGGACTAGTACGGGTGCAATGAAGAAGGCCAAGAAAGGAGGAAAAATTGTAGGGCGTAAGAAATGAACAGCATGTTTGAGTGTGCTAACGATGAGGACGTTCGTTACAGCTATGAAGACATAGTTGCCTATTTGCATGAGGATCATCGCCCTGACGAACCTAGAATACCTTTAGTTCCGAGGAATACTTATAAGGGGGCTATCCCTGATGCTCTACGGATTAAGTACCATACGCTACGTAAGTTTAATAGCCAGTACGATTCAGAAATTGAACCAGTTATAATGAAAGGCGCGTGGGAGATTATGATTAATAAGTATCCTTCAAGAAAAGAATTTAACGACGAGGTAAGGGGTAGGTTCTTACGTTTCTACAAAGCTACTATTTTAAGCTACAAAGATGCCCAAAAGTGGAAAGAGAAAATAGATACCTTGATGCACAAAGATGTTAGGAAAAGGTATTGGTACAGACGAACAAACAACGACGGTATGCGTATTAATCTGGGATGTCTGTACTCTGAGGCGAACCGCACTATTGTTGTATTTGGTATTAGGTATGCTTTTATAGAGAGAGAACAACTACAAGTCATTAAAGCAATTTACCGACACATAAAGAAGTTAAGCACGTTAACCAACCTAAGTAAGGAGAAGGAAAAATGGCAGCAATTAATACAGCAGGCGATCTAAGGAAGTTTCTTTGCAATTCAATTAACTCTGTGGCAAACGGGACGATGGACGTAAACAAAGCAAAAGAAGTAACCAAGTTGGCAGGGCAAGTTAATGAATCCTTTTATTCAGAGGTTAAAGTTGCGAGGCTTCAGCTCGACATGCAACAAGAAGTTTATAAGCTTGGTTCATTGCCTGTAAGCCAAACCGGAAAATAGCGATGAGAGTTGTAGACAACAAAGCTTTAGTTCTCAAGACAAAGCGCCCACATTTAGTAACCGAGCCAATAGCAAAGCACAAGACTGTAATCATTAAAGAGGAACAGGGTGTATACGAAGTTGCTATTAAGTGGGACTTGGAGACAGCTCAAGTCCTTGCGGGCCTAAAGATTAAAGAAGTACCCTCTCCCATCAAACGAGACTACAAATGGACAGGCAAGCTAGAACCGTTTGACCACCAGAAGGATACCTCTGGATTCTTAACGCTCCATAAGAAAGCCTTTTGCTTCAACGAACAAGGCACAGGCAAAACAGCCAGTGTCATATGGGCTACTGATTACTTAATGAAGATAGGGAGAATCAAGCGAGTGCTAGTTATCTGCCCTTTGTCCATTATGAAGTCAGCATGGCAGCAGGACTTGTTTAAGTTTGCCATGCACCGGAGTTGTTCAGTAGCTCATGGCTCTGCGGATACAAGGCGCAAAGTTTTAGCGGAAGATTGCGAGTTCGTCATTATAAACTTCGACGGTGTTGCGGTAATCAAAGAAGAAATCCAAGACGCTAAGTTTGATATGGTTGTTATCGACGAAGCCAATGCCTATAAGAACGCGCAAACGGATCGCTGGAAAACGCTAAGGGATTTAGTTGCCGATGTCGAGTGGCTATGGATGCTTACTGGTACACCAGCAGCGCAGTCTCCGGTTGATGCGTTTGGTCTTGCTAAGTTAATAAACCCAGAGGGCGTGCCTAAGTACTTCGGGGCGTTTCGAGACAAGGTTATGTACAAGGCTACTCAGTACATATGGCGGCCTAAGCCAGATGCAGACAAGACGGTGCATGAAGCCCTTCAACCAGCCATTCGTTTCGAAAGGGCACAGTGCCTTGACCTACCCCCATTGACCTTTGTAGAACGCGATGCCCCGTTAACAAAGCAACAAGAGAAGTACTACAACCTCCTTAAGCAACGAATGACTATTGAAGCCGGTGGTGAGCAGGTAACCTCAGTAAATGCCGCTACGAACCTGAATAAGCTCCTGCAAATATCGGGGGGAGCTGTATACACAGACGAGAAGCAAGTACTGGAGTTCGACGTTAGTAACCGGCTAAAGATTATCCTCGAGGTAATAGAGGAATCAAGCCACAAGGTGCTGGTCTTTGTACCTTTTACGCACACTATTAATCTGCTTAACGACTTCCTTACTAAGAAAAAAATATCCTGCGCCATTATATCAGGCAAAGTATCTGTTAATAAAAGAACAGAGATAATAAAAGATTTCCAAGAAAAGGAAATGCCACAAGTGTTAATCATCCAGCCACAAGCCGCGTCTCATGGGCTTACCCTAACTGCTGCTAACACAATAATTTGGTACGCGCCTGTTACTAGCGTAGAGACCTACCTCCAAGCCAATGCCCGCATCAATCGTCCGGGGCAGCACAACCCTATGACCATCGTACACATACAGGGTAGCGAGGTTGAGTCCAAGCTGTACGGTATGCTCCAGAACAACATAAGTAACCACAGCAAAATAATTGATCTTTATCGTAATGAATTAAGTCTAAACTCTTGACATTGTAAAGTACGAGCCTATACTACGTTCCCGACTACGAAAAAGGAGCAGCTATAGTGGACTTAACAGCAGACAAACTAGTAGCCATGTACATTAAGATACGTGGTGCAATTAAAGAAAAAGACGACGAGATAAAGTTGTTTAAAGAACAGCAAGAAGTAATCTCTGAGCAGCTCTTAGTCCTTTGCGATGAACAAAACCTAGACAGCGTTAAAACTCCTGAAGGTACTATTACTCGCAGAGTTTCGTCTAACTACTGGACAAGCGATTGGGAATCTATGTACAAGTTTGTGGAAGAAAACTCTGCGTTTCATTTACTAGAGAAGCGAATTCACAACACTAACATGAAAGAGTTCTTAGCGGACAACCCAGACCTTACTCCGGCAGGACTACAGGCTAAGAACAAATACACAATCTCCGTACGTAAACCTACAAAGAAGTGATAAGGCTTCGTACTACTTTTGACGGGGCTTTCGCTCCTCTCAGTATCGGAGGGCAGCCTTCAACATCAGTCCAAGCGGTAGTGACAGACGAAGGTGTGCTGTCTCGTAGCTACTACAACTCCGCTGGGAAGCTACTGTGCTGGTCTACGGACTCAACTAACCCAGATAAAGGGGTTCCTCTTGATAACCGCCAGTCCCCAAGGTGCGTAGACTGCACTCAGAATATTAAGGGACCAGCAAGGTACAAAGCTAAGACGTGTAAGTTCTACACGATGGCAACCTTAGTACTAGAAGAATGTAAGACTGTGTGTAACTTACGCATTAGTGGTGGAAGTTTGTTTGCTAGGAAAGCAAATAGGATGCCCTTGTATGCGTATAGGGATTACTTGCAAAGTAACGGAGAAAAGTTAGGCACTGTTTTAACAGAAATATATTTCGTGGAAGCTAATACTTTCCCGGTAATGTATTTCAAACCAGTTCGTCCCCTTAGTGAGGAAGAGTTGGGCAACATAGGGCAGCTACTTAAGGCTGACGTAATGAAACATAACCTTTTCAAAAACTCAGAAGGAAATACATATATGAAAAACCCAGTTTATTTATTAAAAAATGTGAAAGCTAAGTACCCTCGCATTGACAAGCCCTACAAGTACGACAGCAATGCAGGAGATAACGGTGGGACTATCCCTTGCGAAGCTATGGATGCTAATGCAAAGTACGAAACCTCGTTTGTGCTGGATGAAGATCAAGCTAAGAAGTTGTACAAGGCTATGTCTGTAGCATACACAGAAGGTAGAGACGATTCTTGGGAGGAGAAGCTCCAGATGCCCTTTAAGAAGCAAGAGGACGGCTCCTTTCTAGGTAAGGCTAATCTTAAAGGTGCCTATAAAGGGGTTGCTACAGGCGGCGTTCCCCAGTTTGACGCAGACAATAAGATGCTAGACAAGGACTTTCAGCTTACCTCTGGCAGTACTATTAACTTATCGTTTGAGTTAGTCCCCTACAAGATGAGTAGCAGTGGTGTGTCTTTACGCCTACGTGGCGTACAGGTTATTGACTACGCACCTTTGCAGTCATTCTCTCCGTTCGAAGCAGAAAAAGGATTTACTAGTGCCCCAGCGGGGGAGAACAAAACTGCCGAAGATATGTTTGGCATAGTCGAGGAAGAGGAAGAAGTAGTTGAAGCGGTTGAAGCAGTGGAAGCGGTTGAAGAGGCCGTGAAGGAACCCGTAAAGCGTGCTTCTAAAAAAGAAAAGCCTGCTACGGTTAGCCCCGACATGGCTTCAATCATCGACGACTGGGGGAGTGAACTGGACTAATGAGTTACGGATATAGCTTAAGGCTAGTTCAATTAAACAAAAGAGCCAACGCTCGCTCTTTAGGAGTTAAACTCGGCCGCACTTGCATCAAGCTTGGTGTACCTGTAGCCGAGGTGGCTTATGACTTAGCAGTCAGTAGGCAAACAGTCTACAACTGGTTTACTGGGTTAAATAAGCCGAACAAACAAACTGCTGAAGAGATCAGCGAACTTATAGCTCTCTACCAGAGAGATTATCAAATATGAGAATCCTATGACTGACTTTGACCTCCTAGACTACGTACAGCCTGCACAGGGTTTATACGTCGTACTCGGAATTAAGGGTAAAGAGGATGTCTTACAAAAAGTTATAGCCACTAGAGAGGAAGTTGACAGTTGGGCTAAGAAATTTGTTGCCGAACAGCGCGACGTTTTTTTTGCAGTAGCAAAGTTCCAATCTGCTGATGGTGGAAGAAGAAAGGATAACGTAGATAAGCTTAAAGCCTTCTGGTTAGACGTTGACTGCGGTGAGAGTAAAGCAGTAGTCGATAAGAAGACTGGGCGACCTGACGGTTACCTTAACCAGACGGAAGCTATGCTCGCTCTGAAGAAGTTCTGTGGAGTTGTGGGATTACCCCGACCTACCATAGTGAACTCAGGGCGCGGGTTGCACGTATACTGGGCGCTCGAAGAGGAGATAACCCGAGGCGAGTGGGAAGCAGTAGCCACTAGGTTACGGCAAGTTTGCCTCAGTCAAGATTTCTATGTTGACCCAAGTGTATTCGAAGTTTCCCGTATTCTGAGAATCCCTGATACCTATAACTTTAAAGATAATCCCCCTGCCAAAGTACAGGTAGCCCACGTAGGCGACCGTATAGCCCTTGATGACCTCAAGGAACTCCTTGGAGTAGAGGAGATAAACCAGCTTGAAACGGCTGCATTGCAGCCTAAGCGCGAGCTAACAGCGTTAGGTAAAACTATCGCGTCTAACATGGAATCCTCGTTCACTAAAATAATGATGCGGGTTAAGGACAACACTAGTTGCCCACAGCTTGTATCTTGTTTTAAAGAAAGGGAAACACTCGTTGAACCGCGTTGGTTTGACGCACTTTCTATTGCTAAGTTTTGCTCAGATGGGGAGACTGCAATACACCGGCTATCTGCGGGACATGCAGACTACAATCCTTCCGCAGTGGAGAAGAAGATTGAGCATATTCTAGGGCCACATAGCTGTGTAGTATTCGAGCGTAACCACCCCGGTGGATGCGAAGGTTGCCCACACAGCGGCAAGATTACTAGTCCTATTTCTTTAGGTAAGCAGCTAATTGAAGCCACTGAAGAAGACAACCTAGTAAGCATAGAGGCCGAGTTAGACGAAGAAACGGAGTACGAAGACCTAGAGGCCGTTACAGACCCATCAAAAATTAGGATACCTAAGTACCCGGAACCTTTTAAACGCGGTAAGAACGGCGGTATATATTTAGAGATAGAAGGCGAAGAGCCTAAGCTTGTATACGAGCATGATCTTTACGTATGGAAGCGCATGAACGACCCAGACCCTGAAAGGGGGGACGTTGCGATGCTTAGGCTGCACACCCCGAAGGATGGGGTTAAGACTTTTGCAGTCTCTAACTCAAAGATAACTGACCCTAGGGAACTCCGTAGGGAGATTTCTAAGCAAGGGATTCTTGCCCCGGAAGCGCAGTTTAAACTTATTTTAAGTTTCATTATGCTCTCAGTTATAGGGCTACAAAGAAAAAGGAAAGCAGAAAAAATGAGGAGCCAATTTGGTTGGGCTGAAAACGACAGTAAGTTTATTGTCGGAACACGCGAGATAGGGAAGGACGGAGTTTACCATTCACCTGCATCCAGTACTACGGAGAGCATGGCTGGATACTTTGAACCCAAAGGTACGTTAGAGAAATGGCGTGAGGTCTTTGAGCTTTACGACAGACCGGGATTAGAGATACAGGCGTTTGCGGCTCTTAGCGGCTTTGGTGCGCCCCTGTTAAAGTTTACTGGGCAAAAAGGCGCAATTATAAACCTTATCCACCCCCTTGCTGGACAGGGCAAGACGACAATACTACGCATGGCGAACAGCGTATGCGGTGACCCAGAGATGCTGCTCGGTACTCCTGAGGACACCAAAGTTAGTAAAGTGATTAAGTTAGGTTTACTTAACAACATTGTTAATACTGTTGATGAAATGACTAACATGCTACCAGAAGCTTTTTCAGACTACGCTTACGCTTGTTCCCAAGGACGGGGTAAGGACAAAGCAGAGGCTAGTGCAAACAAGCTTCGGAAGAATGACATTACTTGGCGGGACATCACTCTGACGTGCGCTAATGCTTCCTTTTATCAGAAGCTAGCTACCTTAAAAAACGCACCTGATGGGGAGATGATGAGGCTTCTTGAGTTTCGTATTGACTATCCCGGTAGTGAGATCATCTCTACAGCCGAAGGCAAGCAAATGTTTGACCATCAGCTAAACGAAAACTACGGGCACGCTATCGAGCCTTTTATGAAGTACGTAACAGGTAACTTAGAAGAAGTTAAAACTTTAGTTAAAGATATACAGGCACGTATAGATAAAGACTTAAACCTAACACAGCGCGAAAGGAACTGGTCAGCCATAGTTGCAGCTAACCTAGCTGGAGGTATTATTGTGCGCAGGTTGGGCATTGCAAAGCTGGACATGGCTCGCATATACAAAGTAGTTACGCCTATCTTACTAGAGATGCGTGAGGATACTAAGCCTCCAGTTAGCGAAGCAAGCTCAGTAATCGGAGAGTTTGTAAACAGTCATCCCCACAACATGCTAGTCGTTGAGGACGGTGTAGACAAGCGCACACAGAAGGCTAAGTTCCCTGTAGTTGAGCCTAAGGGTGCATTGCTTTACCGCTATGAACCAGACACTCATAAGATGTTTGTTCCGGTTAAAAACTTTAGAAAGCACTGCGCAGAAACGCAGATAGATTATAAAGACGTGCTGAAGGAGCTTAGCGCTAAGGGTTTATACCTAGAGACAGTGAATAAACGCTTGTCGAAGGGCATGAGTATTACTTCTCCGGGGGTACGCTCGTTAGTGTTTGACGCATCTCACGCAGACTTTATAGATATGAGCCGACTAATACCCGAAGAAGATAAAAATGCAAGTGGAGAAGATAGTTTACGAGATTAACTGGGTTAAGTTTAAGGTAGGGTATTCCTTTTTTGTACCCTGCCTTGATCCCAGAAAGTCCCGTAAGAAGATCGTAGATGTTACCAAGCGCCTTGGCTATAAGGTGGCTACTAAGGTAGTCATTACCGACGGGGTGCGAGGCATTCGCATATGGAGAATTATTTAGCGGTTACGGAAGTCTTCCCTTAGTGGGTAGACGTACTGCTCTAGTTGCTTGGTTACGTTTAACCCTTGACTTGAATTCCCTCGACGCTCCGCTCTTCCTTTTAAAGAATCAATCTGAGTGCTAGCCTTAATGAGCATCCAAGGATTAAGGTAGTTAAACTTAAGTATTTCATCTTGTACTTTTTGTATTCCGTCATAAGCATCAGGGTCGTCTACGTCGCTATCTTGGTACTCACGAACTGCTTTGTCTAAATCGGTTAGTAAGTCCGCACGCTCCGTTTGCATATCGGCAACCATGTTTTTTGCTAAGAAGTTAAACTCTTGTTCCGTGGCAACTTCTGTATCGGACAAGCCTAGAGCTTGACCAAATAGTTTAAAGGTCGTGTAGTACTCAGCATCGGCCACTACATTCCCTGACCTAGTAACGAGTCCTTCGTCGTACAGGCGTATTGTTTTAGCAATGTTTCTAAACATAGCGGGCAGAGCGTTTTCGGCAGCTCTTCCATAGTCCCCGTCTTTAAGATCGTCCAATGCTCGGCTTGCGCTTCTAGCTATACTGCCAAAGGGGCCAAGGGTTGTGTTGTAAGTAAAGTTTACTAGGGCATCCTCAGAGTTATCTTTGTTCCCATCATCGCGGAACCACATCCCATCTAAGCTAGTCGAAGCACCAATGTTAAACCCAGTAAGTGCAGATATTGGTCCCATCTCTATGGATAAGGCCAATGCGGAAGCTTGGTCTGGAGAAAGCCCGAGGAAATCAGCAAGGCTGCTCCCTTCACCGAAATATTGGGGTATAAAAGATTGCCGAAACCAGATGTCCATGTTCCGCATACCCATTGGGTTACCCGCCGCGTCTATATCGTATAAAAAGTCAGCGTCCTCATCGTCTTCATCTGGACGGTTTGCCTCTCTAATTCCCTCCATCAAGCCCATCATGGCTGTGTACAGGGGCAGCCCCGTAGCACCGGCAAACAAAAACGTCATCCCCATAGTGCCGAAGAACTGAGTCGCTGCTTCCTCCTTACCCTCTTGGTTTACAAAGGGCAGCATCTTAAAAAAGTTTCTTACAAGGTAAGAAGTCATCTGCATGGGGAAGGTCATAAATTGGGTAGCTATTTTCATCGGGGCATTGGCTGTCATGTACCGAGGCTTGTTATAGTTCGAGTAGTTAAACAGTCCGGCGTAGGTTAGCTTCATAGCTCGTTCTTGAGCTGCCTTCTGGGCTTCCTCGGGGCTTAAGTTTTGAGCTACGGCTTCTGCATAGGCTAGCTCAAAACTAGACATAAACATAACCTCTCGGTTTATACGCTCTAAGTGATGGAACCCGCCGCTCATAAAGTTGGCGACGTTACGGAAAACTTTGCTCGGAGCGCCACTGAAGTCTCGGCTACTAACTTTCCCCTGCCCCGTTAAGTCAGACGCGTAAGTCTGCATAAACAGCTCTCGCTCTGAGGCATGTGTCCAAGCTTTTTCTAGCGCCGCACGTATGGGGCTTTGCTGAATATATTTGCTGTCACTAATAGAGGGTTTACTAAGCCAGTTGGTTTTGCCTACACCGTCTTCATCTTCGGTGTATTCCGCCATGTTCTCGCCGGTTAGCATCATCTTTGTGTACTTCGCAACCATTCCGGCTACATCGGCGTTTCTAAACTCGGAAGACAATACGGGCAATCCTACAATGGGTAATTGAGTAAGCTGCACTAGCGCAGACTTAGGAGCACTCAGTAGCCAGTAGAAAACAGCCTTGTTACCTAACCCTGCAACGGCATCCCAGTTAACCCCTTCAGTGCGCTCCGGGGGGTTCACCTCTTTCATAGCACGCGTTGCTATTTCTTCAACTACTATTAGCAGCTTGTCTTTTTCTGGGTTTCCTTTTAATTCTGTTTTAGCCGTTTCGATTGCGTTACGTATATTGTCGGTGTACTCCAGCCTAGCAAGTTGATTTGCGCTCGTATGCTGGGTAACAACGAAGTTACGTAGTGCGTCCTTACTAAAGCCTGCAACACCCTTACGATGAACAAACTTTCTACGCATGTCTGAACTGGATAGCGTCATCAAGTACATTTGATACACGTTATCTTTGATAAGTTGCACGTCTTCTTTAGACAAAGCCTTATCGTCTATTAAATCGAACACGGTTTTAAGCGCTTCGCTAGAGCCTTCCATTTCTCGACGGAACTGATTGTCACCAGTATTCTTACCAACTTGCACGTCTTCGTCTTCGAGTGCTTTTGTGAAGTCCTTTGAAGGAGCTACTTCTTTAGCACGTTCTCTGGCGAATAAATTTCGCTCCAGCTCCGACTCGAACATGTAGAACTCTCTTCTTTGGCCTTTACCTACTCGTAGCCAAAAGTCCCCATACCGCATTAAAGGAAAGTATACTTGCAAAACTTTAGACGCTTTAAGTCTATCTGCAATAGTTTTTAACAGCTCATCTTTAGCGTCTTGTTTAATTTCAGATTTCTCAATCTTCTTTCTTAAAATGGCATAGGTGTCTTCTAATGTCTGTCGGTAGCTGTCTCTAGCCATTTTGAATATTTCAACACCCCGTTGCCCCCCATTTGCTTCTTCTTGCAAACGATCCCACCCAGCTACACGTTCTCCCTCTATAGTGGTGCCGTCATAAAATTCTTTAATTACTTTCTCTCTGCCGGTAACTCTACCCTTTCGATAATTAATAGTTCCTTTAGTGCTGTTGGAGTTTTTTTGAGCACGCGCAAGTGCTTTTCTCTTAAGGTCTAGGTCAACATCATTCTTTAGCGCAGCGGCTTTATCTTTGTGCAGCAAGGGATCAAAGTTGTTTAAAGTAGCTAAGGACATTACGTCAGCAAGGATACCTCCAGCCTCGTCGTACGTATCATTAAACTCTTGCCAATCGGGAATTTTCTCTGACAGTTCTTTTAGGCGCTGTCCTCTTGTGATATTTAAAGCCTCAACAGTAGAACTAATGGGCTTTATCTTTACCTTGTCCGCAAAAGTTCTGTTGATCCCGTCAGTGGTATAGGCTCCTAACATTGCCCTTAGACGATTTGAATCTATGCTGTCGTAGGTTCCCTTTAAAAAATTAACCGCTCCCTCAACATCTCGAATCTCGGTTACAGCGGAGAACATATTGCGCAACAACCCTTTGGCATCTTGGCTCTTGGCTACTTTCTGAGCAGCAGCACTTGCTCTCTTAGTCTTAGCAATTGCCCGTTTTACATCCATAGCGCTAATGCGCGGGCTATCTGGGTTTTCTTCTAGTAGTGTTCCGGTAAGGTCGGTTAAAACTACAAAGCCATTAAAGTCACTAGAGGCAAGACCCAGTATTTCTCGAATAGAGTTTAAGAACTTACCTAAAGCATTTCGCAAACTGTTAACGCTGGCCTTAGACTGCTGGTTTAAGTCAGGTGTAACCTTGGTCAAAAATTCTTGGAACGAAGGTTCAGTTAAACCGTAGGCAATGAACTCGTACATGTCGTTAAAAACATCCGCGTTTTCAGCTAAAGTTTCTATACCGTCCCTAAACCCAGCTTCCATCCTGCGAGAGTAAGTTTCTTGCGCTTCGGACATAAGAGTTCTTATATCCTCTATTGCCCGAGTAGCTCTAGGGTTAGTTTTATCTCTACCCCCGCGACTATCAAACTGGAATATGACATTTACAGTCGCAGCGTGTATAAACTCATGTAAAATAGTAGAGTTGTTTAGCCCTTCTGCGTTGTCGTCACCCTCGTACAGTCTGGTCGTGTTAAAAAATACGGTGTTCTCTGATGGGAAGTAGAGGCCGCGTGATTCTTCCTCCCACATAGTTTCGTTTATCCAATCTGGAAGTGCGCTAAAGGCTGAACTGGCTAATCCAGTACCTCGTTGCCCCTCTGGGTTTTCTTGGAGGTAACCGAATTGAACCGGCCCTCTTGGATTTGCTGGATTGCGCGGAGGGGCAACGCCACTAATCTGATCTATAAACATTTGCGTTGGTTGGAAACCAATAATTAGCTTAACGTCCTTTACTAAAGGCTTTAACCTACGGGCAAGAAACTTTTCAAATCTATTTCCCGTTGCTATTATTTTGTCCAGCAGTTCGGTAGTAGTCTTAGCGGATCGGTAAGAGTCCTCATAGTTTTCATTGGTTATGCCGTCTAAACGCTCGGACCGTACACTTCGGACTACTTCCCTTTTATTTTGTAAGCCAATGGCTTTAAGTTTTTCTTTCCCTTTTTCTTCGGCTATTGATTGTTGCTCTGGAGTTAAGCTATTAAAGACTTCACTGGCTTCAGCTTGTCGTGCGCTATAGCTACGATTCTCTTGATTATTTTGTGCTACCCACAAATTGCCTAACGCGCTTTCAAGAGCATCCTTTTTATTGGAAAGCTTAGCTTCAACCATTCGCCCTTTTTTAAGTGAGGCATTAACTTCTGTGTTTGCTTGGCTCTCCGCTTTTTCCCGTAGCTCAGCAGCTTTCTCTGGTGCAATTTTTGGAGCGTTTGAAGCGGCTATAACAGCTAGGCGAGATACTTTTTTGTCCTTGGGAGTTGCGTCTGAAGCCACTTCTGGAGTTACTTCGGGGGCAAACCCTTCTTCCTTTACGAGCGCCGCGTAGTTCTCTTCAGTCTTTGCTTGAACTAAGCTCCTTCGCTTATCGTCGTCTATAATGTTTTCGTAGGCTTCTTCGGTTTCAAACCCATATTTGGTGCGCACCTCTTGCATACTCTCAACGCTTGAATCCGTTACTGCTTTCTTCGCTTTCGTCACGTCTTGTTTAAATTTCTTACCTCTTGCGTCACTCTCGTTTTTAAAATCCAGCCCAGTTTCGCTTCTCGGGGTTACCGGCGGGGCTAAATTCTCTACAGCTATCGCCGGGCCAACGGTACGCCTTCCACCCGGTCCTTTTTTAGACAAAACTTCTTTAGCTTCTAAGCGAAGAGCAAGTTCATTTGCTTTAGCCGTAGTTAATTTAAACTGGGTTTTTATTTTACCAAGAGCCGTTGTGCCGGTAGTTTTAATGAATTCAATGACATCCGCGTCAGGGTCAACTACAGCCCCTTCTTCTTCGGCTACAAAGTCTATTTGCTGATCAGCATCTCCCTCAAGTACCTCAGCGGCTACCCCAGCAGATACCTCAGGCTCTATGCCACTAGCAAGGGAGGCATAAGTGCTTCCATACAAAGCGGCCAGTTCGGGTCCATACTGTTGAGCAACATTCTCTTGCTGCTCGTCTACGTTCTCGTTTCTTTCCGGGGAGGTGTTAAAAGCTTCCTGTGCCATCGCTATGACTTCAGCTTCATCTTCTGCTGCATACCGAGCTTCTTGATCAGCGTTTTCTTGAGCAGCATTTGGCGGTATAGCCTGAGTTTGTACAGCAGCTTCAATTTCTGCGGCTTCCTGCGCCTCTTCCGGGGACATCCCTTGGTCTACATAGGTTTTCACCCTACCTGCTTGCTGTTCCGTTGCACGGGCATCCGCTGCCTCTACTTGACTAGCTAGCTCAGCTCGTTCTTGTTCTTGCTCGGGAGTAAGTACTCCGTCCACAGAATCTTCGGTTAGTTTGTCAGCCGCCCTTGTTTCAATGGTGCTCATGCCGCCACCAAGTATTCCGCCAATAACACCCTCTAGGACTGCTTGACCAGAAACTCCTCGGCCCAAAGGCACGTCAAACCCTTCCCTATCTAGCGCTAAGTTACCTGCAAACTTTTCTTGCCCCGCCTGCATTGCCTCAGGTATTCCTTCTCTTACTGCACCTTTACCTATTTCTCTCAGGATACCTTTCGAGCCTTCTTGCCCGAACTTTTCAATTAAACGCTGCCCAAGTTTCCCCTTTATAAAAGCTTCAGGCACACCAAAACGGGAAGCCAAGTAACCAAGTCCTCCGCCCGCTACGATCATGTCTATATTTTCGCCAGTGTAAGACTGCGCTTCTGTAGCAGCCGCTTCTGCCTCTTCTTCTGACTTACCTGACTTTACTAATTCTTCGCGTACAGCATCATATATGGTGTCCTTAATAAGCCCGACACCCGACGACACACCGTAAGCACCTACACCAACAGCTCCACCACCAATAGCCGCAGCTATAGCGGGTACAAACGTACCAACACCTTGTGCTAAGAAGTCTAAGGGCGCTACGGTGAGGGCATTCAAGGCGGCTTTGGCTTGACCCATAAACCCTAGGTCTTCCGCTTCTTTCATTATCCGTGCGATTTCTGCCGAGTCGGCTTTGGATTGCGCGGAGACTAAACTGCTTACCCATTCTTCAGCAGCACCCAACCCACTAGACACCGGATTATCCGCACCGAATACATCAGTGACCATCTTGGTGCCAGTAAGCACACCGCTTCCAAGTTTTAACCCGAGGTCACCTACCCCACTCAGGAGGTTGCCTTCTACTTCAGGTGCGGGCGTAACGGGCGCAGGGATAACGGACGCAACAAGAACAGGTTCCCCGCCGAACTCAGATTTATTTTGAGATTGAGTCTCTCCCGTTAATACCGCTATGCCACCAAATTTAGACGGGCTTTGGAGTTGAGTCTCTTCCTCCGGTACTTCAATACCGCCAAATTGAGAGGCCATTAGGGCAACGGCTTCTGCATTTGTACGCCGTTTTCAATGAAGTAAGCGCCGGGAGTTAACGCGTCATATGCTGCTTGACTAGTAATAGTAGGCAAAGTATTCCCCTCCGGGCCATAAGAGCGTTGTATTTCTTTTGCAACTTCCATTATTCTTGTTTGCCTTCTTACCGGATCATTCATTAGAGTTAGATCGCCCTCTAGGATTTTTATAGCCGAGTTTATAGAGTCGGTAATTTCCTTTCTTTGTTGATCGGATTGGGTTACACCAAGCCTACTTAGTTGCACGCGCACGTCTTGGTCAAACAAACTTTGAAGTGCCCTACTTTCTCTTTCCTGCTGAGTAAGGTTTGGTTCATTTTGGAGTAGCTCTTGTATTTTTATGCGTAGCGATTGTCCAAATTCCGAGTTGCTTGCTTGTGCTGCTGCAACTGCTCTTGAAGTGGCACCTTGAATGTTTGCAACTTCCGTTTGAGTGTTCGCTTGCATCTGTGCACGAGCCATAGCATTACGGTTTGTTTCTTGAGTGTTAACCCTAGTAGAGCCAGCGGTAAGGGCCGTTTGCCTACGTTCGTCTAACTGGTTACGTGCTGTATTCTCGGCATCAAATTGAGTCATGCCCATTGCGCGAAGCTCGGTAATCAAGCTGTTCATTTCCTCGAGAGAGGCACCCGCAGCGGCGGCGCGTTCCGAGTCAATTAGGTCTCCCTCAGCGGTAGAGCCAGAACCAAACCCACCAAGTCCTTTCTCTGCAAGACCTGCAAGTCCAGCGCGGAGAGTACGCTTTTTCATTCGCTCAGGGGAGAATCTTTCTTCTCTTAGCCCTCTAGCTTCTCCCTGTAAGGCTTTACGTTCCGCCATCAAGCCCTCTAAGCCCATTAGTTCTTTAGCCCTAGCTCCTCGTGCCGTCGCGCCTTCTTCTACCTTTGTATTCATCCCCGCTAGCAGTTGTTTTTCCACTTGCTTTTCAAATTCAGTTTGTTCTGGCGCTGCTGTTGGCGTGACAAAGGTATCTTGGCTCGCCCCAAAAGGAAGACCAGTACTTTCTGTTCCAGTGGGGTCGTATTCAGTAATTTTTGACGTTACTTCTTCCACTTCTTCCACACCTTGTGTGCGGAAAGGAGATTCTTTTTGCCCAGCTTTAGCCAACAATCCTGCAATGCCACCAACATCTTCTTGCGCTTTAGGGCGGAGAAACTCCGGTGGGATTAAACGGCTGCTGGAGAAAATTTCTTCTATTTGTCTTGGTGTATAGCCTTCCTCTAGTAATTTTAGTTTAAGGTTAAAGCGCTCTGTGTTTGCCTTTCTAGTTCCATCTGGTTCAGCCGCTCTCCCGCGCTTTTCCTCAAGCCTTGCCATAGAAGCTGCCATTTGTTCCTCAGCAGTTAAAGGTGCCTCTTCAACATTTTGAGTTTCTAACGCTATTGCATCCATCGTTCGTTGCATTTCAGGCGTGACACCCTCTACTTCACTACCATCAGGGCCAGCATAACCAACCACACCACCAC